>Ga0302288_1000527_pt1 | contig 30310 bp, 26 predicted proteins | sample III_Fen_N1_1_FD_194549 | JGI IMG/M metagenome (GOLD analysis project Ga0302288, IMG submission 194549) | Peat permafrost microbial communities from Stordalen Mire near Abisko, Sweden - III_Fen_N1_1 | ecosystem: Environmental > Terrestrial > Soil > Wetlands > Permafrost | place: Sweden: Abisko...
AATATCAGCTAACAGAATTGACTCACGACTTGGAATCGTTGGCTCTTTTAAGCGGTGCTCATTCACGCTTTCGATTAGATAAAGGCTTCGATAAAGCAGACTTTTATCGATTGTATGCTATTTGGATCAACCGATCATTGAAAAAGGAAATTGCAGATAAGATTTTTGTTGTAGCAGAGTCCGATAAAGTAATGGGAATGATCACCATGAAAATCAATGAAGAAGTCGGTCACATTGGATTATGTGCCGTTTCAGAAGTAGCTCAGGGGAAAGGCTATGGAGGTAATTTAATCAAGGCATGTGTAAATGATATACTTTCAAAGAAAGTATATCAACTGGAAGTCCCTACTCAAATGGATAATATCAGTGCCTGCCGTTTTTACGAAAAGTGTGGATTTTCCATTCAATCTATTACAAATACTTATCATTTTTGGTTATGATACCATTTAACAAACCCTACCTCACAGGTAAAGAAACGCATTATATCTACGAAGCTGTAAATAGTGGTAAAATTTCGGGCAATGGCATGTTTACCCAACGTTGCCAAAGCTATTTCGAAAATCGCTATGGATTTAAAAAATGTCTGCTAACTACCTCCTGCACTGATGCGTTAGAAATGGCAGCTTTGCTTTGCAATATTCAACCGGGCGATGAAGTCATTATCCCCAGTTATACTTTTGTTTCTACGGCATTAGCTTTTGTTCGACAGGGTGCAACAATCATTTTTGCCGATAGTTATGCCGATAATCCAAATATTGACGCCGATAAAATCGAAATACTTATAACTCCCCACACTAAAGTTATTGTACCGGTGCATTATGCCGGTGTGGCTTGCGATATGGATAAGATTATGTCTATTGCCAATAAATATAAATTGTTGGTAGTGGAGGATGCTGCTCAGGCTGTGGATTCTTACTATTCAGAGGTAAGAGGCAAGGGGCAAGAAGCAAGAGCTTTGGGCTCGATAGGTCATCTTGCAGCTTTTTCTTTTCACGAAACAAAGAATATCATATCAGGTGAAGGGGGGATGTTGGCAATAAATGATGACCGGTTTGTACATCGGGCAGAAATTATTTGGGAGAAAGGCACCAATCGTGCGGAGTTCTTTCGTGGTGAGGTAAATAAATACGGTTGGGTTGATACCGGCTCTTCGTTTTTACCTTCCGAAGTTATTGCTGCTTTTCTTTGGGCGCAGATTGAGAATCTGGAAGATATTCAACTTCGTAGAAAGACTATTTGGAATCAATATTATGAGGGATTGAAACCGCTTGCTGATAAAGGACTCTTTTCATTGCCAACGTTGCCCTTGTATGCTACTAATAACGCTCATATGTTTTATCTGGTATGCAATTCTCTGGATCAACGTACCCGGTTTATTGCGCATCTGAAACAGCACAAGATATTATCTGTATTTCATTATTTGAGTTTGCATAGCAGTCCCTATTATATCGATAAATATAAAGGTGATGCATTGCCCAATTGCGATCATTTTGCCGATTGTTTGGTTCGTTTGCCCTTGTTTTATGAATTGTCGGAGTCTAATATTGAGCGAATTATACATGCAATCAATACATTCTTCGTGTAGTGAAGTATAGAATGCATAAAAGATTTATTAAGAACAAATGAAACAAAATAAACTACTACTGCCAACCGTATTCCTGCTTTTATGTGTGGCATATATGGCTGTATTGGCAGCTATCCCCAATGGTTATAATGATATGCGTGAACATGCGGCTTTTGCGCGTGAAATGCTGAGTGGTGTGCGACCCACTGCGGGTAACTTTATGTTCTATTGGTTCGTGAATATTGTCTCTTTGTTTAGCGGGAATATTCGTTTTTCAGAAATAAGTTTGTGTTTACTTTTAGCCGGTGCCACTACATATCGTCTATACTGGTCACAGAAAAAAATTGTGGCTGTAACCGCCGGCAGTAAAAATAGTCGGTCAGACTATTGGTTATCATTTGGCTTTGCAGCAAGCTTACTTTTTGTTTTTGCCATTCCCATTCCAAGTTATTCGTTGGATGAGTTTATGTATATTGGTAACTATGTACCAAACGTTTGGCATAACTCTACTGTGTTATTTGTCTTCCCTTTTGCATTGCTACTTTTCGAGCAGTCGTACCGACAATTGACACAATACGAAGCACGACGAAATAATTGGATTTTGCTGTTGACTTTTCTGAATGTATTTATAAAGCCGAGCTATTTTTTTGTTTTTGTAAGTGTGTATCCTTTGCTATTGCTTCTTAAGTACAAATTTAGAAAGGAGTTTTGGCAGGGAATTTTACCGGTCATGATTGGTTTGGTCTTTTTAGCGTTGGAGTTTTGGTCTATTTATCTAACGAAAGATCCGTTTAGCAACGAAAAATCGTCAGTCATTTTTCAACCATTTTATAGCAGTCCGCTATTCCCCGATTTATGGCCAATGCCTTATGCTTTTATTTTTTCATTGTTTTTTCCACTTCTTTATGCTGCGTTTAATTTCAACACAGCCCGGAAAAGTCAGTTGTTTTGGTTCTCTTCTCTTTCCTTTATTGTCTCGGTATTTATTTATCTGTTTATAGCCGAAACAGGCCCCAGGGCTACCCATGGTAATTTCTACTGGCAAATAGTTATCTGTACCTGGATATGTTTTTTCGTTTCACTGATGGCATTGTTGAAGGATTTCAAACAACAGGGTAAGACGTTTAAGAATAGTTTATTGCTTTCGGTTTACGGTGTACAGGTGGTGATGGGTATCATTTATTTTGTAAGACTATGTGCTACCGGAAATTATTATTGAGAACCAATACATGGAAAAAATAATAGTCATTCTATTTTTCCCATATCCATATCCTTACATTATAACTCAACAATTGTTGCCAATTGAACAAAATAATATATCTTTGTTAAGCGGATTGGGATTGTCATAGATGCTACAGTGATTTTGTCTACTAATAATACTAATTTTTAATCAGATTTATTCGTTATGAGTGAAAGTATACTCTATAAGAAAGAATCATTTGAAATTATTGGTGCGGCGATGGAAGTACATTCTGTTTTAGGGCGCGGATTTGTAGAGCCTATATATCAGGAAGCATTAGAAATTGAACTAAATGAGCGTAAAATTCCATTTTTACCTCAGGCACCTATAGATATCTATTATAAGAAATTAAAATTGAAAAAGAATTTCATCTCTGATTTCTTTTGTTACGATGACATAATTGTTGAAATTAAAGCTGTTTCTCAAATATTACCTGAACATGAAGCACAAATTATAAATTATCTGAAAGCAACTAATGTTTAATTGGGAATATTGATAAACTTTGGAGAAAAAAGTTTGACATACAAAAGGTCTATGAATACTTTATAAACTACAATGATTTAATCAACCACGAATTACACAAATTTCAAGAATAAGAAAAGATTATAATTCGTATGATTCGCGTCATTCGTGGTTTAAAAACAATATATGCACATTTGTTGGATTAAAGATATCAACCACGAATTACACAGATTTCACGAATAAGAAAAGATTATAATTTGTATAATTCGCGTTATTCGTGGTTTAAAAACAATATCTGTACATTTGTTGGATTAAAGATATCAATCACAAATTACACAGATTTCGCAAATAAGAAAAGATTATAATTCGTATAATTCGCGTCATTCGTGGTTTAAAAACAACATCTGTACACTTGTTGGATTAAAGATATCAACCACGAATTATACAGATTTTAAGGATGAAGAAAAAATGAATTCGTGTCATTCGCGTCATTCGTAGTTTAAAAATAAATATTTGTTCCTTGAATTACACAGATTTTACGAATAAGGAAAGATTATAATTCGTGTCATTTGTGTCATTCGTAGTTTAATAAAACAAGTGTCTTAATTAGAAGTTACAATGCCAACAGCAATAAAATTCGAAAATATATCCAAACAATACCGCCTCGGCGTTGTCTCTACGCAAACGCTTAGTCACGACCTCAACCGTTGGTGGAAGATGAATGTCCGTGGAAAGAAGATCCCTATCTGAAAATTTGTGAAGTAAACGACCGTGTACACAAAGCTAACAGCGACTATGTGTGGTTCTTGAAAGATTAATTGAGTTTTTACAAATTGAAAAATGGAGAATGGTAAGTCGTAATAGAATTGAAGTTTTAGATAGTTTTAGGTTTTTTGCTATTTTGAGTGTAATGTTATTTCATTACTATTCATTTTGGTTTCCACCTCATTTTAGGGTTTCAATATGTCCGTATGGTAATAATTATGACTATTTCTCGTTGGGATATCTGGGTGTTATGTTTTTCTTTATAATTTCAGGGTTTGTTATTACCTTTACGTTGCATAAAACTGACTCTTATTCTGAGTTTTGGGCAAAAAGAATCATTCGGTTGTTACCTCCTATGGTGCTTTGTGCTTTAATAACCTGGATTTCATTCGTTTTAATTGACACTAATAAGGTAGTGCCGGTTGGCGGAGGATTAATAAATTTCATTTATAGCATAACTTTCATATCACCGGATCTATTGAATAAAGTGTTTTCTTTTACTTCAATGCATGGGGAATATGTTGATCCGAGTTATTGGTCTTTATGGGCAGAAATTCAATTCTATCTTGTTGCCAGTTGTTTTTATTTTATAAATAAACGGAAATTTGTTCAAAATATATTTATATTTAATTTATTTCTGTTAATTGTTAATTATCTAATTCTGAGAGTGCTGGATAATTCGCAAACAACAAATAAGTTTAATTTGTCTGTAACTAAAGAGTTTATTTCAAATTATCATTTTTGGACTGAGAGTGTTTTTAATTACATAAGATTTTCATTGTATTTTTTAATGGGTGTACTTTTTTACAATATATACACAAGAAAAAATATTATGAAAACAAGTATTTTTTTGATATTGACAATTGTATTAAATTTTTATTTTGTGGTCAATATTAGTTCTAATAATATGTTGGTTGCATTAATAACCGGAATAATGATTATGTTGTTTCTGATATTCTCAATTTTTCCTGAAAAAATAAAATTTTTGAGCTTCAGACCACTTACAGTTATTGGGGTGTCTTCTTATTCTTTGTATCTTATTCATCAATATGTAGGGTTAATCCTGATTAATAAGTATGCACCTTCATTTGGAAGATTTGATTATCTCTTCCCTTTATTAGTAATGACAGGCATGATATTTTATTGCTATTATTCTTATAAATATATTGAAAAACCAATCGGATTACTTTTAAAGAAAGCTTTGATAAAGAAATCAACGTTTTAGTTTTAAAATATGTTTCTTCCACTACCATTAAACATTAATTGCTGACAATGAGCACTGCCATAAAATTCGAAAATATCTCCAAACAATACCGCCTCGGAGTAGTCTCTACGCAAACGCTTAGTCACGACCTCAACCGTTGGTGGAAGATGAATATCCGTGGTAAAGAAGATCCCTATTTAAAGATTGGTGAAGTAAACGACCGTGCACATAAAGGCGAAAGCGAATATGTATGGGCGCTGAAAGACATCAACTTTGAAGTGCAACAAGGCGATGTACTCGGTATAATCGGGAAAAACGGAGCCGGTAAATCGACACTTCTAAAAATTCTCTCCAAAGTTACTGCACCCACTACCGGAACCATTAAAGCCGCCGGACGTATCGCTTCTTTATTGGAAGTAGGTACCGGTTTTCACCCCGAGATGACCGGACGTGAGAATATCTATATGAATGGTGCCATTATGGGAATGACCAAAGCAGAGATAACCCGTCGTTTCGATGAGATTGTTGATTTCTCAGGCGTGGAACGATACATTGACACTCCCGCCAAGCGTTACTCTAGTGGTATGACCGTACGACTTGGTTTTGCCATAGCTGCCCACCTTGAACCTGAGATACTGGTAGTGGACGAAGTACTAGCCGTAGGCGATGCCGAATTCCAAAAGAAAGCTATTGGTAAAATGCAGGATGTAAGTAGAGGGGAGGGGAGGACTGTATTGTTTGTGAGTCATAATATGGCGGCTATTGCTAATTTGTGTAAAACATCTCTTATCTTAAACAATGGTAGTGTCTTAGATTATGGTTTAACCGATAGAATAATTGAAGAATATATTTCTTATGGAAGTTCTAATTCAGGAGAAAAGAAAAAAAATGATATAATATGTCAGAACATTTCTCCAAGAGTTGAGTTTGATGCTGTAAGATTGATTCAGAATAATACTGTTTCGGATAGTGTAAGAATAGATAATAAATTATTTATCGAGATAGAATATGTTGTCAATATTGATGATTCGACAGTTTCTCCCAGTATTCACTTAATAGACAATCTTGGTACGTGTATTTTTGCTACAACCAATCTACCTTCTGCAAGCATTGAAATAGATCCATTGTATGGTAAGCCATTAAAAAAAGGTAAGTATAAATCTATATGTACAATTCCAGCAGATTTATTAAACGATAAAACCTATAAAATAAATGTGTTCTTAGTTCCGAATGAAGGGGTCACAAATATGACTTATGCAGAAGATGTACTTCAATTTAATGCGGAAGACTCAGGAACTATGCGTAAAGAATATACCGGAGATTGGTGGGGGGTAATTAGACCTAAATTTTCTTGGGAATCAAAACAAATGTAAGAACTTTGTGTTAAAAATATAGAAATGAATAATGTTCTTTTGTCAATCTGTATCCCAACTTATAATCGTGCTGAATACCTTAAGATTACACTCAACTCGATTGTTAGTCAGAAAATGTTTTTCGAAAATGATATTGTTGAAATAATAGTATCCGATAATTGTTCGTCTGACAATACAAAAGAAGTTGTTGATGTATTTGTGAAAACTTTCGGGAATAAAATCAGATACTATAGAAATAATGAGAATATAAAAGATGCAAATTTTGAAACAGTATTGTCTTACGGAAAAGGTCAGTTCCTAAAATTAAATAACGATACATTAGCCCATAGAAATAATACGCTAGATATAATAATTGATTCTATTGAGAAAAACATTGTAAAGAGAAATATTCTTTTTTTTTCAAATGGAGTTCTAAATTATAATGATACTATTATTCTGAATGATTTAAACTCGTTTGTGAAAACTGTTTCTTATTATTCTACTTGGATTGGTGGTTTTGGTATTTGGAAAGACGATTTTGACTTAATAGATGAATTCAGTCGGAATAGTAATTTACAATTGGTACAAGTTGATGTATTATTACGTATTATTTCAAAGGGTAGCTGTGTATTTGTTAATGACTTTGTTATGTTTGATTCACATAATCCATCTAATAAAGGAGGTTATAATATATTTGAAGTATTTATTCAAAATTATTTAAATCTTTTATACCAACATATTGGTGAAGATCAAATAGAAATGACAACATATAAGGCTGAAAAAAAGAAACTATTGAATGAATTTGTTTTTTCGTGGTTTTGTAAAATATTTATAGATAAAGGTGAAAACTACACCTTTGAAACTAAGAAGTTTAATTTATACATGATTAGATACTTTAATTTTATTGATATTTTTAAATTTTATTTAAATGTATTAAAATACAGAAGATCAAAAATAAAAATAAAAAGTGTAGTTAAAAATATTTTTGTTCAAGACTAAAATGCTTAGATGTGAGTATAAAAAATTTGATTTTAAATTTACTTGTATGGAAAATAATATAAGAAATAAAATCAGAAATTATATTGTCAATAAATTGGTGAATATGGTTTCAGAAATTAAGATTCGGTTCAAAGAAAAAGAGTTTGGAAAAGTTAAGGATAGCCTTAAACATATTGGTCATGATGTTTTGATTGAATACCCTTATCAAATATCTGGTACTCCTTATATTTCTATAGGAGATAATTTTAAAGCTTTACGTCATTTTAGACTTGAGGCTATTCCTCAATATGCAGGAGATAATTTTAGTCCTGTTATAATCATAGGGAATGATGTGTCTATCGAGTCTAATTGTCACATTGGTGCTATTAATGAAGTCATCATTGGGGATGGAGTGATGATAGCAAGTAATGTGTATATTGCTGATCATTTTCATGGAGATATTACTAAAAATGATTTATCTATTCCACCCGCAAAAAGACGATTGAGTTCAAAGGGTTCAGTAATTATTAATGATAATGTTTGGATTGGAGATTCTGTTTGCATTTTGCCTGGAGTTATGATTGGAGAGAATGCAATAGTCGGAGCAAATGCTGTAGTTACAAAGGATGTTCCTGCGAATTCAGTTGTTGCTGGAGTGCCGGCGGTAATAATAAAACAGTTTTAAATATGATATCTATTATTATTTGTTCCCGTTATTCAAATATTCCCCAATCTTTAAAAGATAATATTGCAGAAACTATTGGTGTAGAATATGAGTTGATTGTTATTGATAATTCAACAAATAAGTATTCTATCTTTTCTGCTTACAACGAGGGTGCACGTCGATCTAAATATCCTTATCTTTGTTTTATGCATGATGACGTTTTATATCATACACAGGATTGGGGAAAAAATGTTGTTCTTCACTTTGATGATGAGAAAGTTGGATTAATTGGTGTAGCAGGATGTCACTTTTTACAAAGCACTCCCGCTTATTGGTTTGATTCACCATATGTAACCAGAACTCATATTCAGACAGAAAATGGAGTTTCCGTAAAGGGTTCTGAAGGATACTTTTTTAATGATACTACTATAGTTGAAGCAGTAGGATGTGATGGCTTTTTATTGTGTATTCGTCATTCATTGTTTTCTAAAATAAGTTTTGATGAAATTACGTATTCGGGTTTTCATTATTATGATATGGACATTTGTATGCAGGTAATTGCTTCGGGTTATAGTGTTTGTATTTGTAATGATATTACAATTGAACATTTTGGAAGTGCTAATTTTAATTCTATTTATTATGAAAACCAACAAATATTCGTAGATAAATGGAAAAATTACTTACCAATACAACGTGGAATACAGCTACCGGAAGATGCTTTTCAACATATAAATCGCTACATTGTGGCCTGGTATTTGAAAGATAAAGAAATTCAACGAATTGTTAACTCAAAAGCATATCGGTTAGGCAAATTTCTTCTTCGTCCTTTTTATGTGGTAAAATCTCTTTTTAGTGTTTGATCTGATATGCGTTAAGCTATTTTATTGAAATTCAATATAGACGATTAGGTCAACTAGAATTGTTAAATTAATATTTAAATTTAAATTAATCTCAAGAATGCTTAGTATTGACAAAAAAATTTATATATTATGCGTTGCCAATCTTCGATCAGGTGGCCCTGAAGCGCTACACCAGTTGCGGTATTACATGGATAAAGCAGGGTTGGATGCTTATATAGTTTATTTCAACACAACTGCTGGAGTTAATCCAATGCCCCCGGTATATTGTACGTATGGTATAAAAAGTAAACTTTTGTCAGAAATTGAAGATCATAAAGGGAATATACTCTTAACAGCTGAATCAAGCACTATTATGCTTAATGGTTTTAAGAATATCCAAAAATATATTTGGTGGTTGAGTGTAAATTGGTTTGATTATAAACTTGCAACAACTTATCAAATAATGAAATTGAATATCCGGAATCTTTTGGGATACAAAAAACAAATATTGTCATATAATGATTTTAAACTAAAAGATTGCACCCATCTTTGTGGGTCAAAATATGCTTTTGAATATGTTACTTCATTGGGAATTGGAACGCCTCATTATCTGGTAGAACCCATCAGCAAAGAGTTTCTGGAGGCGGATATAAATTCAGACTATGTTCGTAATGATGAAGTGCTTTACAATCCGGCTAAACCTTCAGAAATAATGAGTAAACTCCTAGAAGATAATGCATTTAAATTTAAACCATTGATGAATATGGTTCCGGCTCAGTTGATAGAGTCGTATAAAAAAGCCAAATTATATATAGACTTTGGACATTTTGGAGGACCGGAACGAATGCCAAAAGAAGCGGTTTATTTTGGTGCAACTATACTTGTAAATTACCGGAATGCTGCTCTGAATGATTTTGACATTGCCATTCCTTTAAAATATAAAGTAAAAGAATATAACGATTTAGAACAGGTTAAATTAATGATAAAATCGATGTTGGATAATTATGACGCTAATATCAATGATTTTGAGTTTTTCAGAGAGAAAATTAAAAATCTAGAATCGAATTTTATGAAACAAATTGAAGCCATTTTTTATCAGTCATGATTGATTTATAGTATAAATTATGGGGATTATATCAAAATTAAGAAAGATTTTCGACAAGTCAATTAAGGTTGACATTATCAAAACCATGTATTGTCGGTTTAAATTAAATCTGCCCAGAAATGTTATCTTTCATGTTTTCCCCAAAAGTATTGTAAAAATTGCGAATAATGCTCGTGTGAATATATCTAAAGGCGAGATTTTTATTAATGCCTCGTGGACAAAAGGCAGAAAACGAAGAAATATATCCGAATTAATTCTCTGCTCAAATTCTAATTTGATTATTGATGGAAATTTTGCATTGTATCAGGGAGCATCTGTTTATGTGGGAGAAAATGCGACATTAAAGATAAAAGGGAATAGCTTCTTAAATACCAATTCTGTTTTGAATTGCTTTCACTATATTGAGATAGGAGAAGGGACGATGATCTCGGATGATGTACGAATTCAAGACTCAGACAATCATATTGTAATCGAAAATGGCGTCGAAAAAGAATCAACAAAGCCAATAATTATTGGAAACCGTGTTTGGATTGGAAAAAATGTAATGATATTAAAAGGTGTTACTGTTGGAGATGGAGCCATTATTGCAGCCGGTTCGGTGGTAGTAAAAGATATTCCTGCGGGCTGTCTGGCAGCTGGTAATCCGGCTAAAGTGATAAAGCAAAATATAGAATGGAAATAACCAATATTTTTGTAATAGTAGTAACCTATAACGGGAAGCAATGGTATGATCAATGTTTCAATAGTTTGCGAAACTCCGAACTTCCGGTGCAGACAGTTGTAATTGATAATGCTTCTTCCGACGGCACTGTCAGTTATATCCGGACAAATTTCACAGAAGTGCATATAATAGCCTCGGACGTGAATCTGGGATTTGGACAGGCTAATAACAAAGGGATGCGCTATGCGTTGGATCATGGTGCTGATTATGTGTTTTTGCTGAATCAGGATGCCTGGATAGAACCGAATACCATATCTGGATTAGTAGGTGTTCATAAAAAACATTTTGAATATGGCATTTTAAGCCCGATGCATCTCTCAGCTGCTAAATCTTCTATCGAAAAAGGGTTATTAGGTTTCTTGACGTATCACAAGCATATAAATTTAGAACTTATTAGTGACTTTTACATTGGATTGAAAAAGGATGTGTATAATGTTAGGGAGGTAAATGCTGCTGCATGGTTATTACCACGTCAAACTATTGAAACTGTCGGCGGTTTTGATCCGATTTTCTACCATTATGGAGAAGATGATAATTACTTGAGTCGTGTGTTATATCATGGTTTGAAAGTTGGTTTGGTACCTTCAGTGACTATTTGTCATGACACCGAAAGGGAGCTGATGAGAAACAAAAAGCAAGAAAGAAGTTTTGAGAAATGGTTGTTGCAACGGAGTTGTGATATACTTTATGCTGATAATCACATTGATATAATGATTCGTGAATATTGCAAACTAGCCTTTGTTAAAATGACAACTTTGCATTGGTTTACATTTAAAGAGAATTATAATAATGCCTATTTCTTGATACGAAACAGAAAAAGGATAATTAATAGTAGGGTATTGAATAAACAAATCGGAGAAACTTGGCTATGATCAAAAAGATTTATAGAAAAATTTTCAAGTACATTCAAAGAGCAAAATTAAAAAATCACAATTTTACAATAATTTGTGATAGTTGTGTTGGCGGAGTAATTTGTAGTGAGCTAAATGAGGCATTTTACACACCAACAATAAATCTTTCAATGAACGGTCGAAATTTCATTCGATTTCTTAAAAATATAGAGTTGTATTTATCTCAAGAAATTATTGAAGTTAATGATTCTGGTTGTATATTTCCTGTAGGAAGGCTATTGGATATAAACTTGTATTTTGTACATTCAGATAGTTTTCATGAAGCTAAACAACAATGGGATAAAAGGAAAGTGAGAATGAACTATTCCAATTTATTTATAGTAATGACTGAAAACGATGGATGTAATTATTCTGAATTAAAAGATTTTGATGAATTACAATTTAAAAATAAAGTTGTATTTACACATATTAAATATCCGGAAATTAACTCTGCTTTTTATATAAAAGGATTTGAGAGTGCAAATGAGATTGGAAATATTATAGAGTATGAAACTTTTTATGGTAAAAGATATTATGATCAGTTTTCATGGGTGAAATGGTTAAATCAGAAAAATAATCAAAAATAAAGATGATTCGAAAATTGTTAATTTTGTTGCGAAAATTGTTTTTACTGTTTTTTTCAGACAAAGAGCAAAAACCATTAAGCTATGATAAATCAGGCCAAAATGCATCTGATTATATTAAGTCTCTTTTATTAAGTGAAAAACCAGTGATGATTTGTAGATTTGGTTCTACCGAATTGACAGCTATTGTAAATTATAAATTTAATATTTCTTTTTCAAATGCATTGAAATTTATTACAAAAAAGATAAATTCGATAGGTTATGCTAATAATACAGCTGTAAATATGTATCAGCTTTCAGGTTTTTTTCCTGCAGATAAATCGAATTTGGAAATTTTTTCGCAATACATGATTGATATTATGCCCATGGTCGATGTGCTAGGTTCTTGGCGATTTGAAGAAATGGTTTTTGAGAAAGAACTGATGAATGCAGTAAAAGTGCCACTTGGTGATTTGGAACCCTATTTTCATCAAGATCCATGGAGTGAGGTCCTGAGAGATAAAAAAGTATTGGTGATTCATCCTTTTGAAGATTCTATCCATTCTCAATATCCCAAACGTGATCTTTTATTTTCAGACAAGAGAGTTTTGCCCGAATTTAATTTGCTTACTATAAAATCAGTACAATCTTTAGGCAAAATACCTGATGAGTTCGCTACATGGTTTGATGCATTAGAATCAATGAAAAGGGAAATAGATAAACGAGATTTTGATATTGCCATTATTGGTTGTGGCGCTTATGGATTCCCATTGGCAGCTTATGTGAAATCAATCGGTAAAAAGGCGGTACATTTGGGTGGAGCTACTCAAATGCTTTTTGGAATTAAATCCAAATCATGGGAAGATGAACCTAAGTTCCATTATTTGATAAATGAATATTGGGTTCGTCCTAAAGAAACAGAACGCCCTGCAAATTATAAATTAGTGGAAGGTGGTCGTTACTGGTAATCCTCTCAATAAAGAAGCAATGCAAAATAGATTTGAAACCCCCATTTTGTTAATAACTTTTAATCGCCCGACTCATACCCGTCGAGTTTGGGAGGAAATAACGAAACAACGTCCAAAGTATATCTATGTATTTCAGGATGGAGCGCGAAATGAAGAGGATCTAGAAAAAATAGCCTTGGTACAGGCTATATTTTCTGAAGAGCGGGATTGGGATTGTGAACTGAAAACATATTATTCGGATATCAACTTGGGATGTGGAAAAGGTCCGGTTACCGGAATTTCCTGGTTTTTTGAAAACGTGGAGCAGGGTATCATTATGGAGGACGATTGTTTGCCACATCCTCACTTTTTCGGCTATTGTGATGAACTACTGAACAAATACCAAAGTGAACCTGAAGTGATGGTGGTTGGGGCAACTACCTATCATGATTATTATCCCTGTGAAGATTCTTATTTGTTTTCCAGGTATTTTACCGGTGGAGCATGGGCCAGCTGGAGACGCGCATGGTCAGGATTCAGTGTTGATTTGGAGAATGTTGATGTAAATACCTTTAAAAAAATAATAATAAAAGAGTTTTATTCAACTGCCGAGACCAACTGGTGGGTTCGTAAGGTAAAAGAAATTAAAGCTGATACAGCAAAAAAAGGATATTGGGATTATCAAATGCAGATTCACATGCTTTTGAATAATGGTTTGGCGATACGACCTCAAAAAAATATGATTTGTAATATTGGCTTTGATCCGGAGGGCACACATACGCTTGAAATTGATAGTAGGGGAGAACGTGATATTTTTCCTTGTTTTCCATTGCAACATCCATTAAATATAGTAGTCAATAAAAAAAACGATTATTTATTTATGGCAAAAGAGCTTCAAAAGAGCTTGTCTAAAAGGATAATTAGTTCTCTATACCGACGCATGATAGAAAATAATGGAATACTGAATCAGCTTTTAATGTTTTATAAGAACCAAAAAAGAACATGGCGAAACCGATAAGAGTATTATCCGTAAATACTTCCGATAAAAATGGGGGAGCTGCACGAGCAGCTTTTCGAATTCATTGTGGGGTGCGATCGTTCTTAGTCGATTCTCAGATGTTAGTGAAAGAAAAACAATCTAATGATGAAACAGTTATATCATTGGATGAATTTCATCCTAAAAATTTATTCTATTCAATCTTTGAATATATTCAAAATAAAATCAAGAACAAAATACAACACTATCGTTGGGGGAAATACCCAAATAGAGAAACTGTTTTTTTATCTGATTTACGTTCTGTCTCTTTAAACGGAGCTTTACATAAATTAGATTTTGATGTACTACATTTACATTGGGTGAATTTACGTTTTTTGAATTTAAAGGAACTGATAAAGATAAATAAACCGATTATTTGGACTTTACATGATAGTTGGGCTTTTACAGGTATTTGTCATTACTCGTATGACTGTGATAAATATGTGAGAGAATGCGGTAGTTGTCCTTTTTTAAATTCTGATAATGAACATGATTTAAGTAGGCAAATTTGGAATCAAAAGAATAAAATTTATAGTAAACTGAATTTACACATTGTAACCCCTAGTCAATGGTTGGCTGATTGTGTAACTAAAAGTGGTTTGTTCAGAGCATTCCCTGTGACGGTAATTCCTAACGGATTAGATACAGCTGTATATTCTCAAGGAGACAAAAGACTGGCTTGTGAAAAATTCGGAATAGATGTTTCACGTAAAATTATATTATTTGGAGCAATAAACCCGAATGTAGATAAAAATAAAGGATTTTCAAAATTGTTAGAAGCTGTTCAATATTTGGAAAAAATAGAAACAGATGATTTTGTATTAGCTGTTTTTGGCACAGATAAACCGATTGAAAATATTTCGACTAGAATTCCTATTTATTCTTTGGGTTATCTAAATACAGATAAATCAATTGTACAAGCTTGCAGTGCTGCAGATGTTATGGTGGTTCCATCATTGTCAGAAGTATTTGGACAAACCGCTTCAGAAGCTATGGCCTGTGGTACACCTGTTGTTGCTTTTAATTGTACAGGCATTAAAGAAGTGGTAGATCATAAGATAACAGGATATTTGGCTGAACCTTATAGTTCCAAAGATCTGGCAAATGGCATTGTTTGGTGCTTGGAAAATAATAAAGATGGAGTTTTATCGAAGAATGCCCGAAAAAAGGTTGTGGATAATTACTCTCTTGGAATTGTTGCAGGCAAATATATTGAACTCTATAAATCAGTTTTTGGGTTGTCGGAAAAATCTGATAGGGTATAAGAAGCACGTTAAAGGAATATAAATAAGAGCATGAAAATAAAAGTGTTATTACTGTTATTGTATTTTTCTGCGTATAGCTTTGGAAATAAGTTGCAGGTAGTATTTCGATACGATGATTACATGTTGAAAAATAATTCAACAGATAGCAATGTAGTCTCTGTTTTCTTGAAACATCATGTCCCCCTGGTGCTTGGCATTATTCCGTGCGATTCGAGAGAACAATTTGTTTGCCAACCGGATTTTAATTTTAAAACAAAGTTACAACAAGCCGTCAAAAGTGGAACTGTTGAGATTTCCTTGCATGGGCTAAGCCATCAAAAACTCACTTCGGCCGGCGAATTTGCCGGCTTAGAGTACAAGCAACAACGTGACCGATTACTTAAAGGAAAGTTGTTTTTGGATTCCGTTTTTGATACCCATGTTATAAGTTTTATTCCGCCATGGAATGCCTACGATTCAAAAACATTGGATGCTTTGCATGATTGTGGATTTTCTGTTATTTCGTCCTCCATACCTGATAAGAATCTTGATAGAAAGGATATGGAATATTATCCTCATTCTTTAGGTGATTTCAATCTATTGATAACAGAGATTCAGAAAAACAAGGACAGGGACGGACTTATTGTTGTAATGATACATGCTTACGATTTTAAAACTGCCAGAAGCATTCAACAATTGGATTCAGTACTGGCAATTGTTAGCTCAGATAAGGAGATTAGTCTTCGAACCTTTAGAGGGTTGAGTGAAGTAGAATATCATGTTAATGAAAAACTGATTAAGGCTCAATGGCACAAATGTTTGTTAATGAAAATGCTTGATTCTGATTATACAATTTTGTCGCTCTCCTATATACGGATAATTCAAGTGCTGAATAGCTTGCTGTATCTGTTTGCATCTTTGTTTGTTTTCTTTATTTTAGGTAAACTGTTGCCGAAGGTAAAGAATCGGAAAAACCTGCTGATAATGTTGATTGTGTTCGAGACACTACTTGTTGTGATATCCTATGCAAACTTATTGTCACCCATGAAGTTGTTGGTGATTGCTGTCCTTTTTCCAATTGTATTAAAAGGCTTGACCGTTTTTTTTTATACTAAAAAATGATCTTTATTTCATAAACAAAACATGTAAGATATACTAAGAAAGTTATTATCCATTATGTAAGTATCATACAATATTCAAAAATTAATTGCTATCGAATGAAGTTATCCATTATAACAATCAATTACAATAACGCTTCCGGTCTAAGTAAAACTCTGGAAAGTGTTTTCAATCAAACCTTCAGGGATTTTGAATATATCGTTATAGATGGAAATTCAACAGATGGAAGCGTTGAGCTGATAAAGCGGTATGAGGATTCTTCAGTTGAAAACTTTTCTTGGATTTCAGAGCCGGATACCGGAATTTACAATGCCATGAATAAAGGTATTCGTATGGCTAAAGGAGAATACGTTCAGTTTTTAAACTCCGGAGATATATTGGCTGCAAAAGATGTGACTGAGAAAATGCTATTTGAGTTGAAAGTTGAAAGTGAGAAGTTGAATGACAATACAAATTCAATTCCTGTTTTATATGGTAACATGATGAAACAAACACCCAAAAGATTGTTACGTGATAAAGGTTTTGCCGGAAGACAACCTACTATGCTCGATTTTTATACTGGAACACTTAATCATTCTCCTGCTTATATCAAACGGAGTTTGTTTGATACCTATGGTTTGTATGATGAAACCCTAAAAATAGTATCGGATTGGAAATGGTATTTGCAAGTAATTGCTTTGAATGGAGTAATTCCTGTTTATACAGATATTGATGTGACCGTCTTTGATATGAACGGAATAAGTACTGTAAATGTAAGTTTAGATAAAGAAGAACGGTTGCAAGTACTTTCTGAATTTCTACCAACAACAGTTTTAAAAGACTATGAAAGTTGGTCATTTCCTATTGAACAGATGAAACGGTTAAATCGTCATTGGATAACTCGTAAAATATTTTGGTTGATTGAAAGAGTATTGTTTAAATGGGACAAATGCTTTCGAAGATAATAGTAATACAACTTTTTGTCTTTTTTTATTTAGTCTTATTCGTTAGCGGCTTTCTTCTAATGCCGCATGGCTTTCTTTCATTGCCGCATGGCTTTTCATCAGTGCCGTATGGCACTCGCCAATAGCCGTATGGCTTTGCTATTCCGCCATGCGGCTTTTTACCTCTGCCACCTGTTTTTTTACTTTCATCTACGGGATATTGCCGACTTAATGGCTTGATATCAAGTGTAAAATAGACTTTGTTCCGGATGTATTGCCGAACTCTATTCTAAAGATGCAAATAATTAGTAATGAAATGAGAGTTCTATATCTGTGAACTTGCAATGTGCTATACCCAAATTAGTTAGATGGAAAAATAAGGCCTTGTTTGATGGAGATAGTACATTCTATTAAAGTTTGACCATATAAGTAAGCGTAAAAATAGAATGTCATATTTTCAAAAAAGAATGGAACGCTGATTTTACCGATTGAGAGGATAAAAACGGATGATAATTAAACGGATCTAAAACAGATTTCAGTCATGCAAGCATGACAGATAAAATCCTAAACTATTAAAAATCATTAACTACTTTGAACTTCGATTCCGACTAGTCGGAATTAAAATCCGTATAAAAATCCGCTATATCAGCGTTCTAGTCTTTTTCCATTTCTAGATTTATATATACGATATTATTTAGTTTCTACTACTTATCTCCAAATACTTCGCCTAAGTAGAGATTTATACAGGACGTGTTAAAACTTTATTGCTTTATATTTAGTGATGTAGTAACAAAATGTACAAATTTTTATGTCGAATTCAGGTTGGTTAATGACGAGTTAACAAAATATAATTATGTAAAAAGTATTGGATTTGAATATTTGCAAAATAAATAATTAACCTTATATTTGTGACTAAATTTAACCGTGCATCTTTTTATCGACAATTTTTTATTTGTTTGTTTTATGAGTTACTTTCAGATGTTGAATATAGTTGTTCAGAAACGGTTCTGTTCATTTATTACTTTACTGAAAAGAAAACGGACACAGTTTTGTGTTTCGGCTACAGCAATTGTGGTTATTACTTGCTTTCTGTACGAAGCCGAACCTTATAATATCTCGCTCTGGCAGGATCAATTCAAAATATTGAAGCTTTCGGGCTATGGTCTTATCTATGTTGGGACAATCTGTTTGTGTATCTACTTTACTCCCCACGGTATTATTTATCCAACCCTATTAAACCAAAGATCTATATTGCAGCTAGCGGGCATGCTGACAGTTCTGGCGGTAGTTGCCGGAAGTGCTAACTGGCTTTATACTGACTATATCTATGATGAATATCCGCTGAATGTTTCTTCCTTTTTTAAATCAATAAAGCACACGGCAAGTTTCAGTCTGCTTTCAGCTTTGTATTATCTGGGATATTGGATATGGCGCGACAAAGATCATAGATTGAAATTTGAAGTGCATAAAAAGAAAGATACCATAACTATCAATAAATTCAAGGTGAAAGTAATGGATATTGTGCTTATAAAATCGGATGAAAATTATATTTCTCTTTATTGTCAGGAGGGTGACAGTATTGGAAAGAATTATTTGCGCTATAAAATATCGTATGCCGAGAAACAATTATCGGCATATCCTCAGTTTATTCGTGTTCATAGATCTTTTGTGGTGAATATGATGTTTGTGGATAGAGAAACTAACAGCCAATTGCACTAATTTTAAAATAAGCGGAATAGATATAAACATTTTTGTAGGGAACGGTTTTAGAAAGAATCTGGAAAATTGGTTGTTAACCCATACTGATTCTCCATCTTAGGGAAGCTCACAACTATATTTTTGTCTATCTCTGGTTCTATTTTATATTTCGTCACTGTTTTTGTGTTGTTTGTCACAGGCTCTTTTCATTTGTCACAATTTGCGCTATGTTTGTCACAAAATGATTGGTACTTGTTTTTATTTGAAAATCAATGGTATATATTTGCATCGGTTTCTCGCCAGACTAACGTTGGGTTTAGGAAGAACCGAATATTAACTGCAAAATAGAAATAATATGCCTAACACAAGAGTACCACAAACTATTACAGAATTTAATGTGTATGTCAATAATGCATTAGATTATTTGAATAACGGAGAGCCTCAAAAAAACAGTGTACGGTTGACAATAACCGAAGGGGAGGTAACTTTATTGACTGGAATTGTTGATCGCTGGAAGTCTTTATATGGTTTGTACACGGATAAAGAAAAAACACGGACCTCACTTGTAGTAGCTCAGTTACAAGATCTGATGACGGAATTCAATGATCTCAATCAGTCGAAACACTTGCTAAATCGTATTGCAGCATCGGCGAATGTAACTGTAGAAGATTTGAAAACTTTAATATCAAGAGTGGATCAGCTAAACGCTCCGTGGCAGTACAGCCTATTCAGGAAACGATTAATGTTTCTATTCAGCTATTGGGTGGTGGATCAGTAACATTCAAGTCCCGCACTGAAGGAAGTTCGCATGCATCTATTATCGACATGGCCGACTGTATACAATATACCTATTTGGTGGGTACAACTCCTCCCGCATCAGCCGATGATGCAGGCCTTTTTAGGGATATCAGCACCAAGGCTACTTTTACCTTGGCCTTGGGTTCGGGAAGTTCAACGAAATACCTTTATATTTATTTCCGTTGGTATAACATTAAACATCCCGAACTGGCAGGGCCCTGGACTCGGTTACTAAGTACACTCATTGTTTAAATCAATTCGGATAATAATTGAATGAAAGGAGAATGTCAGTAAAAGGCGTTCTCTTTTTGTATTATAACCTAGGTTTGGAATAAATAGGATCTGCTGAAAAACGACAATATCATTTATTTCCAACCTAATAACATCGTGTTTTGAGACTCATGTGTAGGTTTATGAATGTAAATGCTCATTTCGCTTGCACCTACTTATCTTTACGTAATCAAAAAATCCTGAAAGGATTTAATGTGAATAGCCGCCGGTAAAACCGGTGGATTAGAATAATAGAAGAATAAGAATCCGTCGGCTGACGGATTCAATATCAACAAACCGTCTTAATGTTCAACCCCTTCGGGGTTGTGGATGTAGGGTCACTTATATCCCCCAGTTCCACAAGCTTCACTGGGGGCTATTTACATTTAGCCACTTCGTGGCAATAAATAGTTTTCAACAGACCCTATTTAGGATCTGCTGAAAATAAAATCTATCTTGTTAATTGATGTCCCATTTATGGGGCGGATAGATATGTATATTGGCTTTAGCCAAATAATTTAAAAATTTGGCTAAAGCCGGGTGAATCCTAATTTATACCGTCCCATAAATGGGACGGCAATTGATGCCTAAAATATGACATTTTATTCTTGCCGCTATTATGTAAAGTAATTGTATTTTATTGTATAAATGAAAGTTTTTTCAATGAACTCTAAATAATACGATGCTATAACTGCTTTAATTTAGAAGTTAATAGTATATTTGCATTTGATAACGATATAAACAGTTCTAAAAGTCCCAATCAATTTGTTTTCAGTTATAATTCCCCTCTACAACAAAGCCGCCTACATTGAAAGAGCAATACAGTCGGTACTTTCTCAGACTTTTCAGGAGTTTGAACTAATTGTGGTGGATGATGGGTCAACAGATGACTCCTTTGTTCAGTTATCAGTTATCAGTTATCAGTTATCAGTGAATGCCCCGGAAACTTACAAAAAGGTAAAGATCATTCGGCAACAAAATCAGGGTGTATCTACGGCGCGAAACAATGGTGTAAAGTCGGCAAAGTATGACTATATTGCTTTTCTGGATGCTGATGATAGTTGGGAACCGATTTATCTGGAGGAAATGAACGGTTTGATATTGGCTTACCCCGATGCTGGTATTTATGGTAGTAGCTATTATATTGTAAAGAACGGTAAGAGACGGATAGCTCCAATAGGAATAGATAATGGATTTGAAAGTGGGCTGATTAATTATTGTCAGGTCTATAGTAAAACCCTTTGCATGCCACTCTGGACGGGTGCTACTATTCTAAAAAAAAGTATATTTGAAGAAGAGCATGGGTTTAAACCCGGATTAAAATTAGGGGAGGATTTTGATCTTTGGATACGGGTGGGCACCAAATATCCGGTTGCATTTCTGAATAAACCCCTGGCCGGTTATATTCAGGATGTGGATTCGGGTAGCAGGGCAATAGGAGAGAAGTTGTATCTGCCACAGGAACATATGCTGTTTACTGACTATGGCGAATTAAAAAATAGTCTAGACTTTCTGTATTTGTACGAACGACTGGCTCTTTATGGTCTGATGCCATATTACTTAAAGGGGAAAAATAAAGCAGAACTTGAGGTGATTTTAGCTCAAATCCATTGGGAGAAGCATGAATTGAAATATCGGCTGAAATATATTTTCCTACCCAAAATGCTTGTTCTATTGTGGGAAGATTTCTTGAAATTTGGAGTAAATGTAAAGAGATATATTTTAAAGAGTAAGAAGTAATATTTTAGAGAATGAAAATTATCCAAATTGGTTCATTTCCAATTGATTCTAAAACAATCCAAGGTGGAGTGGAAGCTTCGGTGTATGGTCTTGCAAGGATGCAAGCTATGACTAACGAGGTAATTGTTATTGATGTACCTCGAAGTGAGTTGAAGAATGATGATGTTGAGAAGGTGGGCAGTATAAAGGTGTTCAGATTTTCTGCTCGTTCCGGGAGTAATTATACTTCACTATTTAGAATTCCGAAGATTGTTTCGATCATTCGCTCCTTGCAAGTTGATATTTGCCATATTCATACCACCAGTTTATTTTCACTTGTTATTTATGTAATTTTAAAATTGCTGAGAACTAAAATAGTTGTTACCATTCATGGCTTAGCTCATAAAGAAAAACAAAATGCCTGGCAAAAAAGAAAAGTAATAAAAAATTTTATAAAATATCTCTCTCATAGTTTTACAGAGTTTCTGTTTTTATCCATTTGTCCGCAATTCATTGTGGATACGCACTATGTGGAGGGGGTTATACAGCATTATAAAAAGGAAAGAAAGCTTTTGCGATGTCCGATTTGTAAAGTGATTCCACAAGGTATAAACGATGACTTCTTTCAATTGAAAAGATCGGCTCAATTTGGTCAATTACTTTCGGTAGGAAGTATCAGCAAACGAAAAGGACATTTATTTTTAATTGAATCTATGGCGAAAATAGTGAAAGATAATTCTACCGTGAAATTGGATATTTTGGGCGCGCTTTCAGATAAAGACTACTATACTCAAATGCAACATAGCATTAAAGAAAAAGGGTTAGAGAATCACATAACTATATATCCGAATATTGGCTATGATGAAATGCTGAAATTCTATACTCATGCCGAATTGTTTGTATTACATACCGAAGAAGAATCTCAGGGTATTGTGTTTTGTGAAGCGATGGCGGTGGGTTTACCCATTGTAGCCACAAATGTAGGAGGAGTGCCGTGGATCGTGAGTAATGCAAAGAATGGTTTGTTGTCAGAGTTTGGTAATGTTGATTTGTTTGCCGGAAATATAATTGAATTACTAAGGGATACAGAGTTACAAAAAGAATTTGAACAAAATAATAAGGAGCAATCTTTAAAATTCAATTGGAAAACGATTTCAAATGAGATTAAGGCTGTATATGATTCAGTAATTTAATATTATCTTTACGCAACTTTTAATGCAAAAATTAGAAATACCCCTAGTTAGATACGATTTTGGGATTAGAATTACCCGATAAAAGCCATTTATCTTTTCATTATTTGATAATATTTTTTTTATTCAAAAATAATCTGGTTCGTAGAAATAGTTCTAAGCCCATAACTATCAACTATCAACTATCAACTATTAACTATCAATGCTAACCTACTTTCCCAAATACTTCACATCCAAAGCCATTGCACTCTATATGATTGTATTAGTGTTTTGTAACATGATTTTCTTTAAGAATGCCTTATCGATGATGTGGTGGGTGTTTGGATTGGTAGAGGTGATTGGATTTTTTTATTTTGCCAATCAACTTACCCGTCAGTGGGGAAAATTTTCGACAAAGAAATTTGTAAAACAGCTTTTTAAAACCGCTTTGGTGATTCGATTGGTTTGGATGGTCTTTAGTTATTTTTTCTATACCTATATGACCGGTCAACCCTTTGAGTTCGATGCAGGAGATGCCGTTGGTTATCACGAATCTGCTATGTGGGTATCAACATGTATTAGCGGTGATGGATTGAAACCATTCTTTGATTCGCTTCAAGGTCGTTTTTCCGATATGGGCTATTCTTTATACTTAGGTTGTCAGTATTGGATAACAGGAAATTCTATTTTTATAGCTAGACTTCTAAAGGTGCTCTATGGAGCTTATACTTGTGTTCTAATCTACAAACTTACGGTCCGTAATTTTGGGGAAGAAACGGGGCGGATGGCAGCTATATTTTGCATGTTGATGCCCAATTTAATTTTATATACCGGACTCCATACCAAAGAAGTGGAAATGGTATTGCTGACGGTGGCTTTTATGGAACGATCGGATTGGATGTTTCGAAATAAGAACTTTAATTTTGCGGAGATAGCTCCTCCCATCGTCTTGGCCGGATCACTTTTCTTTTTTCGAACGGTATTGGGCGCCACGGCCATATTTGCTCTTTTTACTACCTTACTGTTCACTTCCACCAAGGTATTGGGTATGGGGAAACGGGTAATTTTGATCGTTTGGGTATTGTTGACCGTTGGTTATTTTGTGGGAAGTCGGTTAAGTACAGAGGTGGAGGACGTGTGGAAAGCCAGAGAAGCGAATCAGACTACCTCTATGGAATGGCGGTCTGTCAGAGAGAATGGAAATAAATTTGCCAAGTATGCTACCGGTGCAGTTTTTGCGCCAATTATTTTTATCATTCCTTTTCCAACGATTATTGAAACACCCTTACAACAAAACCAGAAAATTATTAATGGGGGAAATTATGTAAAAAATATATTGGCCTTTTTTGTCATTTTTAGCATGATTTGGATACTAAAAGAAGGAAAATGGAGGGAATATATCACTATGGGCGCCTTTACTATAGGGTATTTATTGGTGGTAGCTATGAGTTCGTTTGCACATTCGGAGCGTTTTCATCAGCCAGCATTGCCCTTTCTGCTGGTATTTGCTGCCTTTGGCATAAGCAAAGTGACCAATACACAAAAGAAATATTTTACATGGTATATGGCTTTTATATTTATTGCTATTGTTGCCTGGAGCTGGTTTAAGCTGGCAGGAAGAGGAATGACGTAGTTTAATTCATAATTCATAGATTGGGTAGTAGGAAACAGTACTAATTACCTAAATCACTTTATGGGAATTCAGTAAAGCAAATTAGGAATAGTGTTCACGCAGTTTATGAATTATGGGTGTAAGGATAGGTGAATTTCCGGTTGAAGCTGTTTAGTAGTCCATTAATAACCTGACTTCGGGATAAGGGAATTTATACGTCTCTCATATTCAACTATCTCGTTTTGTCATTAAGGTTTAATATTGAATGGAATCTATATTTCTACTAAGGTTAAGACCTTATTTACTATTTTTTTTCGACCTTAGTAGCAAAAGAAATCAGAGCCAACACAACCTTATTTTCACATTTTCAAAAAGTTAGTGAAGTTAGCAATGCATTCTAATCCAGAACTCATGTTAATAGAGTGCGAACAACCCTACTGAAAATAACTGATTTTAAAACCCTGACAGCGGTCGAAGACCCTGTTAGTGGTTATTACATGAGAAAAGCTAAGTACTGTGAGTGAATTTGCAAATGACAACATGAGTTATAATTGGGATTATTTAGATAAAAAGTCTTATAATAATAGGACAGGACATTATAAATTTAGAAGAGAATTTGAGTTTATAATGAATAACGGTCAAAATCATTTTGATAAAATATTGGACATAGCAGGAGGTTCAGGTAGGTTTGCAATACCCTTGCACAATTATTCTAAAAACATAACAGTCATTGATATTAATCCTACTGCAATTCAGCTATTGGGTGAACGAAACGAGTATATTAATTCCATTTGTGGAGAGTTTATCACAACAGAGATTCATGGCCCTTTTTCATTGATTATTTGTATAGAAGCACTTGGGTATTTTGATAGTTTAGAATTGTTTTTTGACAAAATAAATTCACTGCTGGCCAACGATGGACGACTCATCTTGACATATAATAATCCGAATAGTTGGCGTTTTTTACTTAGAAAGTTGAAGCATTTGAAAAATGGGTATTTCCCATATAAAGAAATAAATATTAGAGAATTTAAGGAGTTGTTAGATAGTTGTGATTTAGAGATTGAGAATATGACCGGTATGAATTGGATACCTTTACCTCTCTCTTCAAACAGTAGAATAATATCTTTTTTTGAAAAAATTGAAAAAATAGTATGTCTTGATAAATGGTACTCTCAAAGTCCGTGGATATTGATGTCTATAAAAAAGAATTAGCTATTGGCTACCAATTGCAACTGAAGATAAACTGTATTTACAATAAATTAATTGTCCATTATGAAGGTGCTCGTAGTTTGCAGCAAAAATTCCGGTAAAATAGCTCCTTTTATTCTTGAGCAAGGGGAGTCGTTGCTACGATTAGGGGTGGAAGTAGATTATTATCCTATTGTTGGAAAAGGCTTGATGGGATATTGGAAAAGCAGAAAATCGTTTCTTCAGAAAATAAAAACTTTCCACCCCGATATTATCCATGCACATTATGGTTTGTCGGGGTTACTAGCCAATACACAAAGGAGAATACCTGTAGTAACGACCTATTTGGGTACTGATATTAACAAATCAAAGGTCTTTTTATTCTCTAAATTAAACATGGCTTTATCCAAATACAATATTTTTGTGTCTGAGAAAAATCAACTAAAGTCAAAAGTTCAAAATTGTGTGACACTCTTACCCTATGGGATAAATACAATTCTATTTACTCCAATAATTAAACTGGAGGCTCGTGAATTATTAGGCATTCAACCGGATGCTTTGACAATTGTATTTGCAGGAGCATTTAGAAATGCAATAAAAAATCCAAAATTAGCAAAGGAGGCTGTAGAGATGATTCCTAATGCAGAATTATTAGAATTAGGAAATTATACGCGACAAGAGTTAGCATTGCTAATGAACGCAGTTGATGTGGCGTTAATGACAAGTTTTACGGAAGGTTCGCCACAGTTTATCAAAGAAGCGATGGCTTGTAATTGTCCGGTTGTTTCTGTGCCGGTGGGGGATGTTCCCATGGTGATGGAGGGAGTGGAGGGGTGCTTTATAGCGGATTATGATGCTGTTGCAATTGCGGAGAAACTAAAAATGGCGTTCAGGTTTGGTAAACGAACAGAAGGTAGAAAGCGAATTCTGGAATTGGGTTGGAGTAATGAAAAAGTGGCTGAAAGATTGCTGAGCCTGTATCGTGAGATTCTAGGAACTAAACCATCCTAAACTATCCGGTGCAAAAGAAATTTTAGGAAATAAATAAACAATTTTTGTATCTTTGCATTATTGTGAATTATTCTAAACGCTAATGACAGTTCTACACTCCTCCATAAATGATATTGATCCTACTCAATGGGAGTCATTAGTGCATTATTCACCCACCGCAAGTTTTTTCCAAACGCTGGCCTGTTACGATTTTTATGCTTCACTTTCTTTTCTGCACCCTTTCGTTTTCGGTATTTCTGAAAATGAAAAGTTAGTGGGAGTGATTTGCGGATATAGCATATCTGATGGTGGGCCGTTGAAAAAGTTTTTTAGTAGAAGAGCTATTGTGCCGGGAGGTTTATTGTTAGATGCCACTATCTCATCTAAAGCTTTAGATCAATTGTTGAAATACGCTTCGGATGAAACATCCAAAAAATCTATTTATTTGGAGCTTCGCAATTATAATGATTATTCGGCGTATCGCACTACTATTGAGAATGCCGGTTTTACTTATAATCCTCATTTGAATTTTCATGTGCTTACCAACAGTGTGGATGCAGCTTTTATGAAGTTGAACACAACCAAAAGGAGGGATGTAAGACTATCAAAGAAAGAGGGAGCCGAATGGTCGGAAACAAAAAATGTTGATGATATAAGAGTCTTTTTCGAATTATTGAAAAACTTGTATGAAACAAAAATTAAAACGCCCCTTTTTGAATTTGAATTCTTTGAAAAATTAATTCAACTTGATGAAGGAAAACTTTTCATTGTAAAATACAAAGACCGGATTATTGGTGGAAGCGTTTGTGTTTTACTTGAAAATAAGACACTTTACGAATGGTTTGTTTGTGGATTGGATGGACAAATAAAGAATATATTTCCTTCTACTTTAGCTACCTGGGCTGCGATTGAATATGCTGCTGCAAATGGATATAGCCGTTTTGATATGATGGGTGCAGGTAAGCCTGATGAAGGATATGGTGTGCGTGAGTTTAAATCAAAATTTGGTGGAGAGTTGGTTGAACACGGTCGGTTTATACATATTCATTATCCACTATTATATAAAATTGGAAAGCTTGGAGTTGAGTATTTTCGTTTGAAAAATAAAAATTCGAAGAGGGTTCAAGTTTTGCCTAAAACTAAAGTCGAGCATCAATTAGATAATATTGACAAACAAGCCTGGGCTGATTTTGTACTGAACCATCCGAATGGAAGCATATTTCAAACACCACAAATGTATGAAGTGTATGAAGAAACGCCCAATTTTACGCCCAATGTATTGGTAGCTCTTAATGAACAAGGGAAAATTGTTGGTTGCTTGATGTCGGTAGTAAGAAGTGACTTCTCCATTCTAAAGACTTTCACCACGCGCTCCATAGTGATGGGAGGCCCTTTGGCATTGAACAATAATGCTGAGATTGTAGACCAACTTTTGAAATATTATAATCAATATATTTCCAATAAAGCTATTTTTTCGCAATTCAGAAACCAATTTGATATGAGTGCCTATAAATCGGTATTTAAGAAAAATGGATATGAGTTCGACGAACATTTGGATATTCTGGTGGACTTAACTTGCTCCACTGAACAATTGGAGCAAAATCTACACAAGGAGCGAAAACGAAATATTGCAAAAGCTGTGCGTGAAGGATTGGTATTTAAACATTTATCGACGGATGAGGAAATAAATACGGTGAGTGGATTATTGAAAAAAACATATAATAGGGTGAAATTACCCATGATCTTTCAACAACTGTTCTTTAATACACGAAATTTATTGGGAGAGGAGGTTCATTTTTTTGGAGCTTATTATGGCGATAAAATGATAGCAGGACAGGTGAGGTTGTACTATAAAGACGTGGTGTATGCCTGGTATGCCGGTAGTAATGCTGAGTACTTTAATAAACGACCCAATGATTTTCTAATGTGGAATGTATTGCTATGGTCCAAAGAAAAGGGCTACAAACTGTTTGATTTCGGAGGTGCCGGAAAACCAAATATCCCATATGGTGTAAGAGAGTATAAACTGAAGTATGGAGGTCAATTGGTCAGTTTTGGAAGATTTGAAAAAACGCATAAACAATTGTTTATGATATTGGGTAAAAGAGCATTGAAACTATATAAAGTAATAAAAAAGTGAATATTTTAATAGAAATAGGACATCCGGCTCACGTGTTGAAATTTTCTGCAACAATTAAGATTTTAGAAGAGAATAATCATAAAATTTTTGTTGTTACAAAAAATATTCCAACGGTAATTCACCTGCTATCTAAGCTGAATATTCCTTTTACAGTCATTGGAACAAAAAAAGATAGCCTGATAGCAAAAGCTTTATTGCAGTTTTGGTACAATCTGAGATGTTTTATTATCGTAAAAAGCAAAAGGATTGATTTAATGATTGGTTGTGTATCTGTTGCTTATATGACCCGACTCACCAATATACCTTCTATATTGTTCGACGATGATGATGATGAAGTAGAACCTTTATTGGTAAAATATGTACATCCTTACCTTTCTCATATTTTATCGCCGGACGCTCTGACCGGGAACAGAAAGCGGACAGATACCATTTATTATCCGGGCTATCATGAACTAGCCTATCTTCATCCTAACCGGTTTACACCCGATCCTTCTGTTTTGTCTGATATAGGATTAAAGGAAGGTGAACCCTATTTTATTCTTCGGTTCAATGCGTTTAAGGCGCATCATGATGTTGGTGTAGAAGGACTATCCATTGAGAACAAACGCAAATTAATATCTTTGCTGGAAACCAAAGGAAAAGTGTTTATTTCCAATGAACGGAATATTGATGAAGAGTTTAAGAAATATCAATTACTCTTATCGCCCGAAAAGATACACTCACTTATCTATTACGCAACAATGCTGATTGGCGATAGTCAGACTATGACTTCGGAAGCAGCTGTGCTAGGAACACCGGCAGTTAAGTGTAATAGTTTTGCAGGAAAATTGTCGGTGCCCAATGAACTGGAGGAAAAATATCAATTGTGTTATTCTTTTCTACCCGAACAGGCGGATCTGTTTTTTGCAAAAATTGAAGAATTAGTAAATGATGTAAATACAGCATCGATTTTTGAAATGAATAAAGAAAAAATGCTTGCCGATAAAATGGATGTCACTACGTTTTATAGTTGGTTTATTGAGAATTATCCCGAAAGTGCAAAACAAGTAAAAAATTACCGGACTGCTGACTACCAACTACTAACTACCAATTAATCACTATCAACAA
>Ga0302288_1000528_pt1 | contig 30306 bp, 24 predicted proteins | sample III_Fen_N1_1_FD_194549 | JGI IMG/M metagenome (GOLD analysis project Ga0302288, IMG submission 194549) | Peat permafrost microbial communities from Stordalen Mire near Abisko, Sweden - III_Fen_N1_1 | ecosystem: Environmental > Terrestrial > Soil > Wetlands > Permafrost | place: Sweden: Abisko...
TCAACATGAAGTTCATGTCGCGCAGCTGGCAAAATACTATAAAGTTCGTAAACATGATGTATTAGGTCGAATTGCAGCTCGTAACGGTACAAGTGTAAAAGCTCTCTGCAAATTAAATGGCATAAAGCCTAAGACACATTTAAAGGCAGGACAACGGTTGAGAATAAGATAATTCAGATTAACTGAAACTAATCCTAAAAATAAGAGAAGCCGCTTTCATTCAGTTGAAAGCGGCTTCTCTTATGCAAATTACGTACGAAAATTAATAGCGGTAATGTTCAGGTTTGTAAGGTCCTTTAGCATCAACCCCAATATAAGCTGCCTGTTCAGGTGTCAGTACCGTAAGTTTTACGCCTAATTGCTCCAGGTGTAACCGTGCTACTTCTTCATCCAGGTATTTTGGCAAACGATAAACATCCACTGCATAATCTTTCGTGAACAACTCAATTTGTGCCAATGTCTGGTTGGTGAATGAATTGCTCATCACAAATGAAGGGTGACCGGTGGCACAACCCAGATTCACTAAACGTCCGTCTGCAAGCAATAATATACTATGACCATCAGGGAAAATGTATTTATCAACCTGAGGTTTGATGTTTACCAGTTTAACTCCCGGGTATTTCTTAAGTTTTTCGACCTGTATTTCATTGTCGAAATGACCGATATTACAAATGATAGCGCCATCTTTCATTTTTGCAATATGTTCGATACGTATGATATCTTTGTTTCCGGTGGTAGTAACATATAAGTTGCCTTCCACTAAAGCCTCTTCAATGGTGGTTACTTTAAATCCTTCCATTGAGGCCTGTAATGCACAGATTGGGTCAATTTCAGTCACAATCACACGGGCACCATAAGCTAACATGGATTTTGCGCAACCTTTTCCAACATCTCCGTATCCGCAAACAACTACTACCTTACCGGCCAACATAATGTCAGTGGCCCGCTTGATTCCATCGGCCAATGATTCACGACAACCATATAAATTATCGAATTTTGATTTCGTTACCGAATCATTTACGTTGAATGCAGGGAACAATAAGGATCCTTCTTCCAACATTTGGTACAAACGGTGAACTCCTGTTGTGGTTTCTTCAGAGACTCCGCGGATCTCAGGAATCATACGAGACCAAATGGTGCTGTCTTCCTTCAATACGTTTTTCAGAATAGCATACAACAACCGTTCATCTTCTCCACCTGCTTCTTTGTCCAGAACAGTGCCATCTTTCTCAGCTGCACCACCCACGTGAATCATCATGGTAGCATCACCACCATCATCTACAATCACATTCGGACCTTTGTGACCATCAAAAGTCAAAGCCTGAAGTGTACACCACCAGTACTCTTCCAGTGTTTCACCCTTCCAGGCAAAAACAGGAACTCCTGTAGCAGCAATAGCAGCCGCAGCATGATCCTGTGTTGAATAAATATTACAACTGCACCAGCGTACATCGGCTCCAAGTTCAACAAGGGTTTCAATAAGTACAGCCGTTTGAATGGTCATGTGAAGCGAACCCATAATGCGGGCACCTTTCAATGGCTTTTGCTGACCGTATTTTGTCCGTAATGACATTAAACCCGGCATTTCCTTTTCAGCTAACTCTAGTTCTTTCCGGCCAAAGTCTGCAAGTGACATGTCCGCTACTTTGTACGGTAACGTACTAAATAATTCTGTTGTATTCATATCGTATTTTGAGTTTTTGTATTTCCTTTTTTAGTTTTGATAACGGGAGTGCAAAGGTACAATTTTTCAGTGGAAATTTATATCTTTGTGGACAATAATTATTTAACCATGGGGTAGATGCCTCATTCCTGAGGTCATCAGTTCAAATTAAAACCTGTGCTTCCAATCGCAATACTTTACTACCATTTTAAGAAAATCAGTTATGGAAAAACTTAACATTCTATGGGCTACCGACAATAAAGATACGGTATTCAACATGTTGTCCATGTATACAACCAACTCCATTAAAAATAACTGGTGGGATGAGGTCAATGTCATTATCTGGGGAGCTTCTGCAAAACTGGTAGGACATGACAAGCAGGTCCAGACTGAAGTAATGGAGATGATGGCATGCGGAGTTCATGTGGAAGCATGTAAAGCTTGCAGCGACAATCTGGGAGTTACTGAAAAACTAATTCAGATGGGAATACATGTAAGGTATATGGGTAGCCCACTGACCGATTATCTCAAGTCGAACGATAAATTCATCACCATCTGATTCATTTCATCATGTTTGTCGATATCCATACCCATTCATTTCTTCCTTCAAACAATCTTGCAATACGAAACCTGACTTTCCCCATGGCCGGGAAAGTTTTTGCTTCGGATGAAAAAGGACTCTTTTCCGCAGGATTTCATCCCTGGTATGCCGATTCATTTTCAATGGAACTAATGGAGGAACTTACAGTCTGGACATCTGACAAGAGGTTTATAGCCATTGGTGAGTGTGGACTTGATAAGAATAGCAAGACACCCTTTGAAATACAGGTATCTGTTTTTGAACGACAAATCACCCTTTCCGAAAAAGCACAAAAACCAATGATCATTCACTGTGTAGGCTGTTTTAACGAATTATTAGCATTGAAGAAAAAGATGAACCCAAAACAAATGTGGATCATCCATGGTTTCAGGGGCAAACCTCAACTGGCCGGACAAGCATTAAATGCCGGTTGTGCACTATCCTTTGGTGAGCATTTCAATTCTGAAAGTGTACGCCTCACTCCTACCGATCGTCTATTTATTGAAACGGATGAAAGCACCATGCTGGTATCAGAAATTTATCAATCCATTTCGAAAATCAAAGATTGCACAGTCGAAGCATTAAATGCCGGCGAAAACTTACTTAAAAACCTACTGTAATATTCAAAGCACTTTTTGATTCAAATTCCTGTCTCCTTCATTTTACAAAGCTCTTTTTTTCTTGTTTCACGTGATATGTAGTGGAAGATACATACATCTACTTTAAAAAAATCAATGAAATCAGACCTTTTAGTATCAGCATCCTTTTTCAGGTAAATTACCCGTTAAAATGCTGTTCGAAGATGATAACCTGTCAACAATCGCAGTTCTTATAGTTATCGGGATGTCGGATTTTAATCCCGATGGCTATCTTTGGAAGATTATAATCCCATTCCAACGTACCTTACCATACACTCGTCCTATGTAGAATGAGGAATCGGTGAGACTTTATCGGGGGTTTCCTGGGGGTTCAGAGAGGTTTACCCCTCCTAACCCCCTCGCAACCCCCTCGCAACCCCCTCGCAACCCCCTCTGAACAGTGTACAGATAACGGAGAAATAAAGAAGTGAAATCGTTGTTTTGAGGAGTCCGAAATCCGAATTAGTGTATGCACGTATAAAATAATTAAGCTATGAATAAGACAAAATATTATTCCGGCTACTTATCAATAAAAATAATTGTCATTCAGAAATCTAAATTTTAAAAAAGGAATAAAACTTACTATATAACAAATACATCTGAATTGACTGTTAAAAGTATAATCGTTTCTCTTTATTAATTTTAAAGCAAGTCAACACGATACGTTTTTTTTGTATCTTTGTCATCCGTTTAAAATTTAACATTGAAATGAAAAAGATAATTTTCGCCTTCCTTTTTTTTGCCTTAACTTCGGCTCTTTTTGCACAAGGGTTTTCGTCTTTGCAACAACGCAAACTGACAAATGCATTAACTGCCATATCCAATTTGTATGTTGACAGCATTAATGACAAAAAACTTGTTGAAAATGCCCTGGAAGGAATATTGAAAGAATTAGACCCTCACTCACTGTATATTCCGAAAGAAGAAGTTGAACGCGTGAATGAACCGCTTGAAGGAAGCTTTGAAGGAGTTGGCATACAGTTTCAGTTGATGGAAGACACATTGTTAGTGGTCCAGACCATATCAGGCTGTCCTGCCGAAAAAGTAGGTGTATTACCCGGCGATCGAATTATTTATATTAACAATGATTTAATAGCCGGGGTAAAAATTCAGAATTCAGATATCTTCAAACGTCTGCGCGGACAAAAAGGGACCGAAGTAACTGTAAAGATATTGCGTGGCGGGAAGAAAGAATTAATGGAATTCAAAATTATCCGCGATAAAATTCCACTTTACAGCGTGGATGCCAGCTATATGATTGGCAAAGATATCGGGTATATCAAAATAAATAACTTTGGAAATTCAACGGTTCAGGAATTTGAGAAGGCTTTTAACACACTGCGTGATAAAGGAATGAAACAACTCATCCTGAGCTTGCAGGGAAATGGCGGGGGCTATTTAAACGCTGCCATTCAACTTGCTGACGAGTTCCTGACAACGAATAAACTGATCGTCTATACCCAGGGATTGAATCAACCAAAGTCGGTTGCCGAATCAACAACTACGGGAAATTTTGAAAAAGGGAAATTAATCGTATTGGTGGATGAATTTTCAGCCTCTGCAAGCGAAATTGTTTCAGGAGCATTGCAGGATTGGGACAGGGCAATCATTATTGGTCGCCGCACATTTGGAAAAGGATTGGTTCAACGCCAGTTCCCGTTGATCGATGGCTCAATGTTACGGCTTACTGTTGCCCGATATTATACACCTACGGGCCGTTGTATCCAAAAATCGTACAAAGGCGGGTATGACAAATACGAGATGGATTTGTCCGATCGCTATAAGAAAGGTGAATTCATGCATGCTGACAGCATCCACTTCCCCGATTCATTACGTTATCAAACCCTAAACCTGAAACGAACCGTTTATGGCGGCGGTGGTATCATGCCTGATATCTTTGTACCGTTTGATACAACACGGTATACCGATTATCAACGCAAAGTCATTGCAAAAGGAGTGTATAGTAAAGTATGTGTTCAATACCTTGATAAAAACCGTGCACAATTAAAGAAAAAATATTCATCGTTTGATAAATTCAAAAAGGAATTCGAAGTTGATGAAGCTTTATTGAATCAGATGACCAATGAGGCCGGAAAAGAAAAGATCAAATTTGATTCGGTCCAGTATGCTATTTCAAAACCTTTGATCAGACTTCAGTTAAAAGCACTTATTGCCCGTGATATATGGGAAATGAACGAGTATTACCAAATTATGGATGCTGAAAACGAATCGTTGCAGAAAGCTGTTGAGATTCTTCAAACTCCGGGGTCGTATGAGAAGATACTCAAATAAACCTGAAGCAGTTTAAGTTTTAAAAATAATAAGTAAAGAGTAACCGGAATTTCATTCTCTGGTTACTCTTTAGTTTATTTAGCTCACTATCCATTCAATTGTCAGTTAGTGCTTTATCCAAAATTCTATAATTCAACATCATGATATTAAACTACATATTTACAAACTGGATTGAAATAGTGGGTGCCATTCTCAGTTTAATTTATCTGTATCTTTCCATAAAACAGAAAATAAGCCTGTGGGTATTTGGTTTTCTGTCATCAGCGTTTTATATAGTAGTCTTCTTTCAGACTAAATTTTATGCCGACATGAGCCTCCAGTTTTATTACCTGGCAATCAGCGTATACGGATGGTTTGTATGGACTCATGCCAAACCCGAAACAGGGCAAGAACTCCCTGCTTCTAAAATGACAACGCGATTAATCCTTCTGCTTATTGTTTCTTCAATCATCATATATGTCATATATTATATTGTACTTGCCAGATTCACCGACTCTACCATTCCCAAGGCGGATTCATTGGTTGGAATGCTGAGTGTGATCGGTACCTGGATGCTGGCACGTAAGCTCATTGAAAACTGGTTGATATGGATAGTTGCAGATGGTATAGCAACAGGATTATTCTTTTATAAGGGATTATATCCAACGGCTATTCTATTTATTATCTATACAGCTATGGCTGTGGTGGGTTATTATCAATGGAAAAAGACTTTGATTGAGATAGAAAAACCGGTTTAACTATTGTCGTAAATAGATTTTATGAAGCGAAAAACGTTACGGATATAGTGCTGAATGTATGTATGTTAACTCATATTTAATAACTATTTATTCAGGATTAACGTTGATAAAAATAATTAATATTTCAGGAAAAACTGATATATGAGAATTGATATAGTTGTATATCAATTTTTTTCTTTAATATTACAGCCGAAAAGAATGAGCAATGAATCATTTCTTCTTCAACAAAAGACAAAAAAACTTACAAATTAATAGGATAACAATTGAGTGAAACAATCATTCCTGTGATATACAAGTCAATCAGTCAAAACTTATAAATTATTTTTCTTATACGATAAACATATACCGTTTTCACTCAACTTCATGCAACAATAGGATATTATGAAAAAACAGGTTGTTTTAAACGTAATATTTTTAGTACTATTCAAATGCCTTTCCTTTGGTCAAGGATCAGCTTACTGCGGACCATTTATAGTCAAATCACCCATTGTATGGAATGAGGAAAACAATAAAACAATTAGTGGGTTGGAAATTGCCAATCCAAAAGGGCATTGCATTAAACTTACTGACTGTTCCAACATCATAATCCAAAATTGCAAGTTAGGGCCTTCGAAGAATGAAGGGGTTTATTTATACCATTGCAAAAACATTACCATTACAAATTGTTCCATGGATTCTGTTGATTCAGGAGTTGTAGCTGACGGTTGCACAGGGATAAAAGTCATACATAATGATGTGAAAAATGTACTTGGTCCAATGCCAAGGGGACAAATGGTTCAGTTTGGGAGAGTATACGGAGGAGGTAACAGCATCAGTTACAACGTAGGGGAAAATATACAGGGACAAAGCTTTCCGGAGGATGAAATAAGTTTGTATATGTCAAACGGAACATCTGAAGACCCAATACGGGTTATTGGAAACTGGATACGAGGAGGAGGACCTTCAACATCAGGAGGAGGAATAATGACAGGGGACAAAGGAGGGTCGTATGTGCTTGTAGAAGATAATATCCTGGTAGATCCGGGACAGTATGGTATAACAATCTCCAGCGGGGAACATATTACCATTAAAAACAATAAAATATTTGGTAAAAAACAACCTTTCAGTAACGTTGGCCTGTCATCCTGGAATCAATATTCATCGGAGTGTTCTTCGAATACGATACAGGATAATGAAGTTAACTTTACTAATAAAGAAGGTGTATTAAATTGCTTGTGGAATGCCGGGAATTGCGGTGTAATCACAGGATGGAAAACTAATTTTTACAATTCAAATTTAAAACCAACTCTTCTTCCTTCAAAAATAATAGGAAGATGTCACGAAAATACCGCTAATAAAATTTCAACTGCTATTAAATAAAGATATCCAACCATATGTATATCACGCAACTTAAGTATTTAACAATAAGATTCTTCAATAATAAATTAATTACTAACTCAAAAATTAAAATTCTGAATATATCCTACTTTAAATTTCAAAAAAACACTTCAAGAAAAGCAACTATAATAAAATAAATTCAAATTCTGAATACTAATAATCTTATTGGCTCAAATCAGGTTAAATAAGACTTCTATTCATAATTGTTCCTATATTTTCCATATTACGCACCTTTTACAAAGATGCTGTAATATAAAAAATATGCTCATAAAAAATTAAGAAGCATAAATAGTATAAATACGTCCACTCTAATTTACTAACTCTAAATATAATTCATATTGATCATACTTTAAAATTTCAAATCAACATTTAATGGAAGATACAGGAATTAAATAATAGCAAATTTTGAATACTAATAATCTTACTCGCTCAAATCAGGCTTAATAAGACTTTTATTCATAATACTTCCTGCACTTTCAATATTACGCACCTTTTACAAAGATGTCGCAGTATTACACATATGCTCAAACCAATAGAACCTGAACTTCCCGATCTGTTGTTTTTAGAGCACTGGAAATACTTTTCATCTCTTCAAAAACAGTATATCCCTGTCATTGATTCATCAAATCAGGATGAAAGTTTATCTATACAAATGTATTGAGTTTGGAATCATTCCAGTTACATAATTACGAAAATAATTTACATGATTCACACATCTCGATATAGACTATATGGCGGAAATAGAAAATTTATTCAATACCAATAAACTCATAATAGAAACAATATAAATTCATTTTAGTTCATTCAGGGTTTAAAATTCAAGCCCGACACCTGTAAATAATTTGAAAAGCAAAAAACTATTTATAGAGTTTTATCAAGCTATTCAACACCGATTATTTTCGATTACTTACTTAATAAAATCTCATTGCTAACACTTAAGCAATGAGACAAACACAAAAACATCATGAAAAAAACAGCAAAATTAATCCTATTACCAATCATACTTTTATTTCTATTCCACGGTTTTTCTTACGGTCAGGGATCAACTTACGGCGGACCTTATACAGATTCACAACCTATAGTACTTGACGGTGTAAGCAACAAGACCATTGATATGCTTAAAATCACCAATTCATCCGGTCATTGCATCAAACTATCCAATTGTTCCAACATCACTATTCAGAATTGCAAATTGGGACCTTCGAAAGGTGAAGGAGTTTTCTTATCGAATTGCACGAACATCACAGTTACCAATTGCTCCATGGAGTCAGTTGAAAGTGGAGTTGTTGCAGATGTAGGCAGTGGTATTAAAGTGACACACAATGATGTAAAAAATGTACAGGGTCCAATGCCTCGCGGACAAATGGTGCAGTTTGGGAATGTTTCAGGAGGAGGCAACAGCATAAGCTATAATGTAGTAGAGAACATAGCCGGACAGAGTTATCCGGAAGATGAGATCAGCTTATTTATGTCGAATGGAACCGCACAGGATCCGATACAGGTTGTTGGAAACTGGATACGTGGTGGAGGTCCATCAACTTCAGGCGGTGGAATCATGACCGGCGATGAAGGAGGCTCGTATGTACTTGTACAGGACAACATCCTGGTTAATCCCGGGCAATATGGTATTACCATTTCAAGTGGAACGCATATTACGATCAATAACAACAAGATCTATTCTGATAAGCTGCCATTCAGCAACATTGGCCTCTCTGCTTACAAACAATATTCCATAGAAACATCATCAAATACAATTTCGAATAACCAGGTGAATTACACAAATAAAGATGGCGTGCTGAATAATATGTGGAATGCAGGGAATTGCGGAGTCATTACAGGGTGGGATACAAACACCTATAATTCGAACATGAATGCGTCTATTCTACCCGCACAAATAATCGGAAGAGCTAAGGCTGATACGATTCAAACTCCGAAACAAGATACAATTCCGGTAGTAAAGCCCAAACCGGTTGATGTCAATCTGAAGATTTATCCAAATCCGAGCTATAGTCAATCCATTGGTGTGACAGCACCAACCCCGAACAATGAGAAAATCATCATTTACGATTTAAAGGGTCAAGTAATGATTCAGCAATCCATAAACAATAGTAAAACTGAAATTAATTCAGGTAGTCTTCCGGTAGGGGTGTATATTATTAAAATCTTCAATAATGATGCCGTAGTCGATATCCGGAAGATTATTGTTGGCAAAAAATAATCCGTTAAAAGTCCTTCTAATCGCCAAAAGTTAGAAAATCAGTATGAAAAAACTCATTATCTTAAATCTGGTATCGATTTTTATTATTCACAGTGTCTCCTATGGTCAGGGATCAACGTACACGGGACAGTATGTGAGTTCTTCACCCATTAAATGGGATGGCATAAACAATCAGAATATAAGCAAATTGAAAATAATAAATCCCTTTGGACATTGCATTTCGCTTTGTAATTGTTCAAATATAACAATCCAGAATTGCAAATTAGGGCCATCGTTGAATGAAGGGGTATATTTGTATAATTGTACAAATATCACAATTACAAATTGCTCCATGGATTCAATTGATTCAGGAGTTGTTGCCGATGGTTGTACTGGTATAAAAGTTACTCATAATGACGTAAAGGATGTACAAGGACCTATGCCCCGCGGGCAAATGGTTCAGTTTGGAAACGTGTCCGGTAGTGGAAACAGCATAAGTTATAATGTAGTAGAAAACATTAACGGTCAGAGTTTTCCTGAAGATGCCATCAGCCTGTACATGTCAAAGGGTACAGCCGCTGATCCGATTCAGGTTGTAGGTAACTGGATTCGTGGTGGAGGGCCTTCTACTTCAGGAGGAGGTATTATGACAGGTGATGAAGGTGGATCATATATTCTGGTACAGGATAATATTCTGGTTAATCCGGGTCAATATGGCATCACGATATCTAGTGGCGATCATATTACCATTAAGAACAACAAGATCTATTCAGATAAAGAACCTTTCAGTAATATCGGCCTTTCAGCTTACAGGCAGTATGACATCGTTACTACGGCAAATACTATTATGAATAATGAAGTGAATTTCACAAATAAAGACGGAGATTTAAATTGTCTTTGGAATGCCGGCAATTGTGGGGATATAGCAGGTTGGGAAACAAATATGCATAATACAAATTTAAATGCAAATATTCTACCGGCAAAAATAATTGGGAGAGCACAGGGATCGGTTACAGAGACTGATATTATACCGGTAGAAAGTACTATAAAAATATATCCCAATCCGGCATCCGATCATCTAACAATAGAGACTTCGTTAGATGTTAAGAATGGGATCGTAGAGATTTACAATATTAATGGTCAAAAGATGTCGGAACAAACTATCACTGAAAATAATACCGGTATAAATACAAGTAACCTTTCTTCGGCAGTTTATATTTTTAAAATTTTATCAAATAATAAAACAATTGATGTAAGGAAAATATCAATAGTGAGAAATTAGGGATATACACGAAACAGGAAATCATGCAAAATGGAATGCAGGATTCTCTACCCACTAAGAAAAAAAACTCTCTCATTCACTCTCTTTAAAGGAGAGGGAATAAGAGAGTTTTCATTTATCAGTTGTATTTAAAATTATATGGCATTATTTTATACAACTTATTATCTGATGCTTATCCTGCATTTTTCAATGCATTCTTTCCGAAAAAAGTCATGAATATAATTCGTATGTCCCACCAGAAAGTCCAGTTATCCAGATATATCATATCATATTCAACCCTTTTTTCCATTTTCCAAAGTTCATCTGTTTCACCCCTGTATCCATTAACCTGCGCCCAGCCGGTAATGCCAGGTTTAATATAATGGCGTACCCTGTAATATTCTATTAATGCCGAATACTGCTCAGTATGTTTCAACATGTGTGGACGGGGCCCTACTACCGACATCTGACCGAATAAAACATTAAAAAACTGAGGGAATTCGTCTAAGTTGGATTTCCGAAGAAAACGACCAATAGTTGTTATCCTGCTATCACCTGCAGAAGCCTGTTTTAAATCTGAATCTTTATTCATAGTCATACTTCTAAACTTCAGACACGTGAACGTTTTATTATTTATGCCGGTACGGCTCTGACGAAAAAACACAGGTCCCCTGGAACTTAGCTTAATCAACAGACAGAGTATGGGAAAAAGCCAGCTTATAATAAATAATATAACCATTGAAGAAAAGAATATATCAAAAATTCTTTTAAAAAAACGGGCCTGAACACTATCCAACGGTATTTCCTGCGGATTGAATACAGCTAATGACCCAACCGATTCCATATTCATACTTGTTTTGAACCAGTATTGATTTTCCGGAACAAAACGCAACCTCACACCTATCTTGTTACAAGTTGCAAGTAATTCTTTGCTCTTTTTTAGATCATTAAATGCTGAATGTGTGACAAAAAGAAAGTCTATTTGATGTTCTGTAACTAATGGCACCAATTCATCCATTTGACCTACAACGTCCTTATCTTCTTCCGGTTTTTCAGATACATATCCCACAAATTCATATCCAAGCATGGGATTATTATTTAATAAATGACGTAAAAAAACACTCATATCGTTTAAACCAACTATTAAAACTCTATGAATAAAATAACCCCTTGCGCGTCTGATTTTCAAATAACTGTATAAAGAATAATAATAAATCACTTCTCCAACATAGAAAAGAACCAAACATTCAACTATAAATACATTCGAGAAAACTCCGGGTAAAAATAAATGAGCTGATATAAATGAGATCACACTGAAAATAAAAATGCGATTGGATATACGCCTTACCCTGTTTGAAAAGTCATCGTGCAAATAGAGATTCTTTACTGAAAATACAGAATATGTAATAACATACGACATATTAGACAACAAGAGAAATAAACTTTTTTCAGGAATATTTGAATACCTTAAAAATGGGCTCATTGAATACATAAAGAAAATTGCGATATTCAGAATGATCAAATCAAAAGCCAGGTACAAAAATTTGAGTTCGGTTTCGTTCGATTCCATAATAATAATCTTTTAAATGTCTAAAAATATAATTTAAAATTAGAATAAGGTTGAATGATTATCATTATATAGTTTTGACTAATTTATAAAATATCTGATTTTAAGTCATAACTATATGTTATCATGATTCCATTTTGATTAAATTGACGAATATTTAGATCGGTAATTCATTGCATCATTATTTCAGAGGCCAATTTTCTCCTTCAATATGTAACCGATAAATTTCGCGTTACCAATCAGGTATCTACGCCACATACGACGGGGTTCCTTAATTAAGCGATATGACCACTCCATACCAACAAGTATCATCCAGTTTGGCGCACGTTTTACGGTACCTGCATAAAAATCAAACACAGCACCTATACAGCACACATGGCCTGCTTTCAATTGACCATATTGTTGATATGCCCACTTTTCCTGTTTTGGGGCAGTCATGCCTACAAAAAGCACATCAGGCTCTACTTCATTTACCATGTCAATCATCAATTTGCTTTCTTCCGCACTGAATTCTGATTTATAAGGAGGTGAGTAAGTATAAACCTGAACATTTGGATATTCTATTGAAGCTCTATTTCGTATTTTTTTTAATGTCTCCTCTGAGCTTCCTAAAAAGAAACATTTACCGCTTATAGCATTTACCCGTTTCATTTCATAAAAAAACAAATCAGCACCGGCGATCTTCTGCAATTTTTCACCGGTCAATAAACGCATGGCCCATACAACACTTATTCCATCAGGTAAAAGGATATCACTATTTTGAAGAGCATTGTCAAAATCAACATCTTTTTGCACAGTATTAAACGAATGTGCATTCATTGTACTTATAAGGACCTTAGGTTGATCTATTGTTTGCAGTGGCAAATTAAACAAAGTATAATTTTGTAACATAATTATTTATTTTAAAGAATTAGTACTTACTATCATGTTTTATAACACGAATGAAATACAATAGTTTATAATCAATACAATTTTATATATTATTCATTTAATTATTTGCGTATTCAGGATTTCAATTATTTTATTTTCAAATATATCAGCATTAAATTTCAGTTCAAATTTATGCCTACCTGCAATTCCCATTTGTTTCCGTAATTCTGGATCTTTAATTAATGTTTCCAATTTCTCTGCCAATAATGTAGCATCCTTCTGAGGAACCAGGAGCCCATTAACACCATCCTCTACTATATCAGGGATTCCCCCTTCGGGCGTAGAAACAATGGGTAAACCATCACACATTGCTTCTAAGAGTACTAACGGAAAGCATTCATTGGAATAAAAAGTCGGGAAAGCAAAAATATCAGCCGTTGAAATTACTGCCTGTTTTTCGATACCAAATTTCTTCCCCAAATAGTTTACGTTAGCAGTTAATTTGTTTTGAATTACTTTTTCATTGAATTGAGAAACATTCAAATCTCCTTCTGCACCAACAAAATCACATTCAAAGTTAATTCCTTTCTGTAGCAATATCGAACAGGCATCCAACAAGACAAAGACCCCTTTAGACTCAATGAGATTTGATAGAAACAGAATTCTTACCGGTTTTTCTTTCATCAATACCTTCGATTCTAAAATTAGCATTGTATCCACGATTCCATTAGGGCAAATAAATACCCGTTCCAGCGGTACAAAGGTTTCAATATCGCTATACAAATGCTGGGACAACAAAATAGTATCAGCATCTTTAAATACAAACCGGTATAAAAGAATGTTTATCTTTGATGATTGATTTCTACTGACACCTTTGTTGTGTAAATGATAGATTCTTTTTATACCAAAGAGTCTTAACAAAGCGACTAACATAACATCTTTATAGAATGCTGCCCCGGTAGCTGTAAGTGCCAAGTAGCAAACATCGGGCTTTTTCTTTACTATCTCAACTAACAACCGGAACCACACGCCAGCAAATCGGAATATCTTTAACAAACTTGGCCTCCCTGTTTCATTAACAGTTCGCGACACAAGAAGATTAATATAACGGCAATTAAAACAGCTGTTTATCATTTTGCTGTTTTTTATTGACGAACCCACCAAAGACGAACCATGAACCGGAGGAGGCAGATGGAGAATAAAAAGTATATTTTTTTTCTTATTCATTGATTTCACTGTATAATTTTGAATATGCGTTAATCATTCCACTATGTGAAAAATTTTCAGACACAAAAGAATAAACCTGGTTTTTTAATGCTTCCAAATCATACATCCGTTTACTGATTTTATCAAAGAGCCACAATAATTCATTTTCATTTTCCAAATGGAATTGTAAAGGCCAATCTTTTGGAAGTGTCTCACTTAATCCCGGGGCGAAAGCTGCAATCAAAGGAACTTTCGAAAAGGAAGCTTCTATTGAAATTAATGCCAATCCTTCAAATCGTGATGGCATTATAAGAAAATCAAAAACATATAATTTATCGGCCACATTTGGAACTGCATCATAAACCAAAACATTTGTTTCTTTTTTAGAAAGCTTAATTACTTTTTGAAGGTAAGTGCCACTACCTATTATGTGAAAAAGAAATATACCTTCAAATTTTTTATTTATCACTTTTAATCGATCAATTAAAACATCTATTCCCTTTTGTTTCTCAAATCTGCCACAGAAGGCAATATTTATCTTTTCGTTGTTTATTTTGAATGGGTGTTCTTTCCTTGTTGGAACTATACTACCATTATAAATAATTTGTTGATTTAAAGATGATAATAAATTATTTTTTAATCTCAGATTATTATACGAATTCAAAGCTGCTTCAGATACACCGACTATCCAATCGTTTATAAACGTAGATTCAGTATATTTACCAATTTTAGTATGGTCGGACCATAATTCCGTATTATGTATTGTCCTGACAATCTTTGGCTTCTTAATATTCAGGATTGAGAAAAGACGCAATGTGGTTGCAAGCACAAAATCAGGGAGATCGGTATGTGAATGTATAATATCAGGCTTTTCTTTCAATAAATGATACCCTAACACAAATGGTCCTAACAGCAGGCTGAGCCTCTTTGATTTCTTACTTAAACAAATTATCCTGATATCTTTTAATACAAGTTCTTTCTTCTTTTCAATAGAATACGCTTCTTTAGTCTGATGTAATTCGACAACAACAAATTCAAAATCTACCGTAGAGTTACATTTGCAATACTCAGCAAGATTAAAAGCCACGATTTCAGCACCTCCTAATTGAATTGAATTAATCAACTGAAATATTTTACTCATGAATTAACTTCCCCCATTCTTTATTAAATTCATGCTGATGATTTGTCATCAAAGTTTGTTTTTTCATCATATCTACTTGCTCAAAAACATCAATTGAACTGATAAAGAGTTTCATTCTATCTATTGTGTCGTTTTCAGATAAAGCATCAAACAATATACCCTTATCATCACTCACTAAATAGGAAGAGCCCGCATATTTCGAACATAAAACTTTAAGTCCGAAGATTAATGCCTCGTTTACTACTGCACCAAATGGCTCATACGTACTAGGTAAGACAAAACCTGAAGAACAGAGATACCATGCATTAAGTCGCTGACCCTCATACCTTCCGGGAATAACAACTTTATCCTGCAATTGTTTTTCATTAATCAGTGTTTCAATGTTTTTTTTCTCTATTCCATCACCAACCAGAATTAACACTAAATTCTCCTGTTCGTGAAGTATGGTCTGGATATTATTTATGAATTCCGGAAGTGCCTTCTCAGGAATAAATCGTCCAACAAACAATAAAACTTTTTTCCCTTTCAGATGATATTTCTGAGCATACCCATTTGCAATATTCTCTAATTCCTCTCTATTCATTCTTAACCTTTCCGAATCCTGCAGAATTGGTGATACAACAATCTGATTTTCTTTCAGGTTAAATGCTTTCTGATAGAATTGCGAAACCTCTTTTGAAAGTACAATTAAATAATCCAATCGTTTTGTAGCGATTTTACGAGCGAAAAAACGACTTTTAGATTGTACATTATTACAAATATCTAAACTATCATCGATAGTTGATCCGATCTTTTGACGAATGATTCCCAATCGCTTTAAAAGAATCAAATACTGGGTAGTAAAGGAATATTCATAGCCCAATATAATATCCGGATTCGTCCTTTTGATATTTCTATACATACCGAAACGGAAAACCCTTCCCTTATAATATGGTCCAAATAACAAAAAAGAATACTTAAAATGCAAGAGCGAGAGTAATCTACTTTGATTAAACTTATTATCCGGAACGTTTTTATAAATAAAAACCACTTCCAGGTCAAATAATTGACTTAGAGTATTAAATTGGTCAACCCTGTATGGAGCCAGCGCAGGATGAAATATCAATATTTTTTTCTTCATCTTTTTCTTTTGGACTATTACCTCTGAATCAGAAAGCTAATAGATATTTTATCTAAATCTTATTGGCAAACTCATTTAATTTTAAATATGATTCAATTAAATCACTATTTCTTTTTTCAGACTCTAATTTATACTTTAACATTGAAAATTCCTGTAAATAAGGTGTCCAGTTAACGATCTCAAAATGTTGAAAATATTGTTGAATAACATCTGCATTTTGATTAAGCATTAAATCAAATCGGTTCATCTCATTTACCAGAAATTCAAATTGGAAAATATACATAAATAAATCATAACCTAATGGATATTCCCCGGCCAATTCCCAATCGAATACTTCTATCTTACCATCATTTACCAACATGTTCCATGGACAAAAATCACCATGAGAGAAACAACTACGCATTTCTGATGAATAATTACGACAACTATCAATTTTCTGCCTGGATAATGTAAAAAGTATTGTCAACATTTGTTGGTCAATTCTTTGACGTTTCATTTTCTCCCCTTTTAAAACCGTTGTTTTGATGAGGGTAAACTGATTTTCTTTGTGAACATTCAATTGCAGTTTCGGTACAAAAGACAAATGTGATAACTGCTGTAATACAATACCTTCATTGCATACATTTCTACATGCAATATCACTTGTGGCATATTTAATATAAAAAGCTGCATTTGTTGTTCTTTCGACGCCCAGAATACTGATTTTCTGCTCTATTCCCTTTGTCCCGAGATTGAATGTTAGAATCGAACAAGGCGTTACATATTTCCGGATATGTTCAATTGGCAAAACTTTCTCCGGTTTATTCGTAGAGAACAATTTACGAAAAATGGATGAAGTTTGCCAAATTTTCCACATCAACTTTGCACTTGCTTTATAAGGTTGATAAAATGTAGTAAATATAGGATAATTGCGAAATCCAACTGGAAAATAGTATTGTTTACTAAATGGATTAAAGTAATAATACCTCATAATATTAGAGTTTAAGGAAATTAAAAATCATATTTTAATCTGATAAAAAAATAATCAGATGTTACTTTGAATGTATCATTCAAACAATTCGAGTCATGTTTTTAGTCTAATTTATCATGATTTAGAAATGTTATTAACTCATTAATTCGTTTATTAAAAGTAAATGGCATTAATGAATTACTGATTGAAGAACTATTCTTAGTTAATCTTTTCTTACTTAAGAGCTCATTAAAAATATTCAGTAATTCTTCTTTATTATGGGGATCAAATGTCACACCATTTTTATCATTAATGAGACTTGAAGCACCGGCTAAGTTGGAACAGATCACCGGCACTCCGGCAATTAAAGATTCATTTACTACAGCTCCAAATGTTTCGGAGATACTCGGTAGAATAAAATAATCGGCAATGCGATACCACGCATAGAGTTCTTCATTTTCAAAACGACCTGCGAATATAACATTTTTCTGCACTTTCAAATCATTAACCAGCTTTATTAATTCTGATTTCTTATCACCATCGCCGATTAAAATCAAAACTGCATCTTTGTTTTTTGCTACATAACCAGAGAAAACCTCTATCAGGAAATTCAGGTTTTTAACCTCTACCAATCGACCGACAAAAAGCAATATGTTTTTTTCCTTTAGATTATACTCTTCCAGATATCTACTTGATATTTGTTGGGCATCATTGATAATGGATAAAATTCGTTCCTCTTTTTGAATTATGGGAGCTACTATTGTATGTACCTTTGGGAATTCTTTGTTATACCATGCTTCGGCATGATCATTTCCCAACACAATCCCATTCAATATTTTCAAACATAAAAATCTTCCTAACTTTCTAATTTTAGATGATCTTTTAGCTACATCCACACTATCATCGCAAAGACTATATATTTCTGTTTTAGGAAAAATAGTCTTTACAAAAACTGCTGAAAAAAAGGTTATTAAATTAAATTCAGAGCATAAAATAATATCAGGTTTGTGTGAAATTATTTTTTGCAAATAACCAAAACGTATCATCCTGTTTTTATGATATAGTTCAAAGCCTATTGTCAAAAATTTAGGCTTGAAATTTAATTGGGCTTCCATTTTATTGATATCGAATTTCTGGGAAATTAAGTGTCTTCGAAACAAATAAATATTTGCATCAAAAACCGTATTTAATTCATTAAAGAGATCGATTCTATAGGGTGCCAGTGATGGATGAAAAACCACTAATTTTTTTTTGGTAATATTTTCTTTCATAACTTTTTACATTTAAATAAATGATTTCCTTTACGTTAATTCCGCCTTCTATCTGGGTAATTGATGATAAGACATTAACCTGTTTCCATCAATTATTGCAGGGAGGAGCGCACTAAGATTTTCTTTAGAATAAACATCATAAATCTGATTGTCCAGTATTTTTCCAGGATGAATCATAAGCTCAATAAACGAGTTATCTTTCAACTTCTTACTGGGATAGTTTAAATTTGTAATACTCCCAAAATAATCTGTTCCAGCAAGGTTATTATAATTTAAAATAGAGTTATAGGTATTCCTATAAAAGCTCTTTAACAAAGTGGTACTACCGATATTGTTTGTAAGTCGGACAAACGGAATTTTTTCTTTTTTCAATATATCAAGAAGAATCATTAAAAATCCAGGTTCTTCGTGAATATGGTTGTGCGAATCAGCATGTGAAATTGGAATTCCCAGTTTTCTGCAAAACTGAATCTGACTTGTAATCTCTTCATAAACCGCTTTCTTTTCAGTTTTAGAAAGCGAGTAAATTCGTTTGGTCTTTTTGTTGTGAAACAAACCTTCACTATTACAGAAACGGCTTTCATTTCTAATATTATGGGTTAATGGATAACCCTCCGTCAGGTTAAGGTGAATGCCAATATTATTCTTTCTATTTGTTGCGATTGCCAGTTTCGCAGCATGCTCTGAAGCCTCAAAATTCACCAACAAGGTAGTATCCTTGCAAAGATCTAAGTCCATAACGGCCAAAATAGCAAAATTCACTTCCGTACTCATTCCAAAATCATCTGCATTTATTATTAAGTTCTTCATCTTTTAGTACCTTTTTATAAAATTAAATCAATTCATTCTGTTTCAATATTCCTCCTAATCGTTTAACACCTGCTTCGAATGAAAATATCGAGTTATAAAGATCTTTGATTGTTTTTGGATCAAGGTTTCCTTTGTCCTTTTCAGAAATGAGTCTCTTCAGACTTATCCTAAATGAATCGGTATTCTCATAGCTGAATAAACAATTTGCATTTTGAAATTCCTCGTATCCTCTTGCAGAAACTACGTGTGTCAGTATTGGCAGTCCAGCTTTCAGTCCATCCATAATTCGCAATTTTAGTCCTCCTCCGACACAAGTCGGGCAAATATAAACATCAGCACAAGCCATTATCTCCATCATACTTTCAGGATTGGCTATTAATTCAATTGAAGGATATTTTAAACATACATCTATCATTTTATCAGAAGGATTTCTCCCGGCAATAATCAACTTGCTTTCAGGGATTAATTTAAGCAATTCGGGATATTCATTTTCTAAAAAAGGAATTACTGACATCTCAGTCTGATAGCTTCCTAGTGTTCCGGTAATTACAAAATACAACGTTTTACCGGTTTTTTTAGTTGTATCTTTATCTCCGCTATTAATAGACATTGAATCAATAACCGACTCAAAACTTCCAAGTTTTACAATCTTTTTCCTTTTTTGGGTATCATAATGAACTTGAAGCAACTTTATATCTTCATCTGTAAGGGTTAAGTTTAAATCACTTTTCTGAACGGCTGTCCGCTCTGCTTTTTCCATGTAGTACATGAAAGGAATTCTCCAGGCAATTGAAGGCTTTGTACCACTGTAGTATTCCATTTCGTAGTTGTGATGGATAGTTATTGTTTTCACACCTGTCTTTTTTACCTCATTTAGCATACCGGCAGTCGTCCTGCTATTGTCGAAAACAACAATATCAGGCTTAAATTCCTCAACTTGTGAAATCATAATATCCGAGTATCTGTGAATCTTTCCCTTATAGATATCAATTACTTTTTGGATATTATTACGTCTATTAGGAATTCCTTTTAGAATGCAATTTTTATGGATGAAATCTTTAATAGGAATTCCTCTGTCGGGATACATCAACATACACGAGTCGGCAATTTCAGTGAAAGCATTTATATAGGCCCGTGAGGCAAAACTTCCTCCGCTATTGTCATCCAGATAATGATGAGTAAAGAATAGAACTTTCATGAGTTTCGGTTATTGATGAAGTTGCGACTTTATTTTAATATAAAAGTTTACGGATAGCCTACCCAAAAAAATACTGAATAATGTTACCCCATGATATTTACGATAGTAATAGCTTTCGCTGCTAAATTGCAATTTCATTGACTTAGCAGAATTATAATGCTTGCTGATTGTCTGACCATGTTCGTGCAATATCGCTACGTGCGGGTAATAATAAGTGTTTTTATGAATTGCTTTTAGTCGGTCTGATAAAATCACTTCTTCTCCATACAGGAAGGTATTCGGATCCATCATTCCACAATTTTTAAAATCATCCGCTTTTACAATAAAGAACGAACCCATGATTTTATAATGTTCGCCTTCAAGTGCTTCCTGTGAATAATCCAGGTTGAAAATTCTTTTCTTTGTATCGGAAGTTAAAAATGGTGTCAACCAATACATCCAGATATATCTTTTCCAAAAGGAACTATAGGGTTCCGGACTTTGATTTTTACCATCCAGGCCTTTCACACGCGGTCCAATCAAACCAACATCCGGCAGGATATCTATCTTCGCAATTAATTTTTCAACAACATCATTGTCGATAAAACGGATATCATTATTTGAAATAAGAAAATGATTTATCTTAAAATGGGTCAAACAAAATTCAGCTCCCAGATTATTCCCTTTTGCAAAACCTAGATTATCGTACTGAGAGATAACATAACAAGCCGATTCAACCGGTTTATTATGTATGTCTGTAACCAGTGCTGCATTTAAGTTGTTGATAAGTGCGTTATCACTTTCATTTGTTGCACCATTATTTACGATTACGAACAAATGTGGAATTCGTATTTTAGATAACTCTTCTTTTATATAAGAAATCGTCCTCTGTTCGTCTTTGTAATTTATCAGTATTACTGCTAACATATTGAATAGATTTTTTGTTTTGTTCGGTGTAATAAGCATAAAAATAAATGATTATCACAAAGAAAGTTATTCCCGGATTTGCCCAGAAATGAAATATTGTTGGAACAAATAAAATGTGTAAGCATATGAATTTCAAATATAACGGAAAGTATTTATGACTTAAAATACTCACGATTATTGTGTAAAGTGCTATCAAAGGAATTAATCCATAATCTACCCACATCCCTATCATGCCCAAATCACTGGCATAAATTCCTTTTGTAAAATTAGCCCACATCAGGTTTCCTAAAGGTGATTTTCCCCCACTTGGAAATCCATTACCGAAAATATAACAGAACCAGTTTTGAGAGTATTGGTAAAAATAATAGTACAATGCCTTCCAACGGTTGTAATCAGTTTCATTCAAATTGCTTTGGGTATTATTTATCAGAGCCAACCAAATATCCGAAGTCAATGCTATTGCCACACATAGAATAACAGTTAATGCAATTATAACAAGTGTTTTCGAGTTTGATCTGAATTTAAGCAATGAATAAATGAATATTGGGGCAACTCCCATGATCATGCTTCTATTTTGATATAAAATTATAAAGGTCAGAACCAGTGAAGCTTCAACAAATACACTCCATGAAAATTTCTTAATGTACTCATTCATTTTAAAATAGAGATACAATACAACAAAGTATATTCCATTCACATAAAACTCCAGTTTTGAGGATAAATCCTGCTTTTCAGTTTCAAATTGTTCGATACTCTCTTTGTCTAGTTTCACAAGATCCGTTTTAATATGGACTAAAATCCAGACTATTACAGTTCCGATAGTTATCCATTTCAACGCTTTGGCAATATCCCTTTCGGTTGGTTGTACAAATAATATTACCGGAAGAAAAGCAAAAGTATAAATCGTTCTCTGTGCTACTAATGTTGTCATAATAGATTGTTTCCCAAAATAATATGCCGAGAACATTGAAATAAACACACCCAATAGTATGTAATAGATAGTTTTATTATATCTGAAATTATTTAATCCTTTTCTCCTCTTGCTTTCATTGAAAAAGTAAATTCCTGATAAAATCCATACCCATGAAAGAATTAAAAGCACATCCGGTGACAGCACATTCATTAGAATGGATAAGTTCCAAAAATTAACTGCAAATAACAGGCAAACGAATATGTAAAGGAATTTATTCATACATTGTAAATATAAGAAACTACAACCTGTTTAACAAGGTTCCTTTTATAAAATTATTCCGTGAAATGTAAAAATCATCAATTATGAAAAACAACAATGAACCTATTCCGGCTGTAATCAGCATAATTAACGAATCACTAAACACAGCTAATACACCATAGCAAATCAATATATAAGGTATTGCATACAGAAATTTCAAGAAAACCATTTTATAAGGTATATTTATTCCGATATATTTTTTCACAAAATAGCTTGCTGAAATAAGGATGGATAATTCCGAGCATACCCAAACAATGGAAGAGCCAACGCTATGAAGATTTTTAACGAGCACGATTGCCAATGTCACTCCTATTATTGCCCCGATCACCGAATTGATAAAAATTGCTTTATCCTTATTCAATGGCATTAATAATTGAATTATCAGGATTTCTTCAGTTCCTATTATAATCATTAATGGCATTACGATTCGCATTGGCAGTATAGATCCTTCATAACCCGCACCGGCAATAATCCTAATCACTTCCGGGGCAAAGAACATAAAGAAAATAATGATGGGAAAACAAAATGTATATAAAATATCAAACGATCTCTCTATAAGCCTGTTTACTTCCTTAAAATTATTTTCTGCAACCAGTGCACTGATCCGTGGCAACATTACACCCGTAAAAGCAGAGAAGAATGCAAGCAAAATGCCATATAATTTCGTTGCAGTGGTATAATATCCTACCTCCTTATTGCCTCCTACAAACCCTAAATAGGCTACATTAAAAGTGGAATACATGGAATTAAAAAGCAGATAAATGCCTAAAATCAAAAATGGCTTTATAAATGGTTTTACACTAATGCTTTTAAACGTAAAATGAACAAATTTCCGACAATAGATCCAATTAAAGAGTGCATTTAAAACTACTGCTGCAACTGTCAAAAAGTAATATATAACATAATCTCCCCGGTGTTGGACAAAAACAAATACACAGATTACATAAATGCTTTTTACTATGATGCTTCTTATTGTGATATATTTAAAGTTTTCAATCCCTTTAAAAAACCATTCCACCAGAAAAAGATTAATAAATATGTTGGCAGCGCCAATATAAAACATTTCTTTATAATCTGTAAACTTAGGGATTACTGCCATTAAAACGAAAAGAACCAATAATGAGAGGACAGTTGTAAATACTGTGAGCATCAATAATGATGAAAATGTTTTGCTTAGTTCCTCAGAATTATTTTTATTTTTTGCAACTTCCCGTATTCCCACAATTCCAATACCCATCATTGAAAACAAGATGAAATATTGAATAATTCCGCCAACCCAGTTATACACTCCTACATTGCTAACTCCCAATACCCTCGAAATATAAGGAAATGTCAAAAATGGAAATATAAAATTAGAAGCGGTTAAAATAGTACTGTATATGAAATTTGTTTTTATTTTCATTTTTCTGATTTATAAATAAATACTCAGACATATTCAACGATGTCGTGGTCTTCCAGATCAATCCATACATTACTGGCCTTTAATTCAACCGGATTTCCAGCCAAGAGAATATGTGTCGGAAAACCTGAATAATCTTTATTCAAAATACAACCTGCCCCAATGGTACAATAATCAGGAGTTATAGTTCCGCTAAGTATCATGCACCTTGTTGTAATCCAGTTATTTTTTCCAATGTGGATGGGTGCATAACCTTTGCTTTTGAAATTTCCGTCCCTATCCTTCATCCGGTGAAATGAGGTATCCATTACGATTACATCCCAGGCTACAAGAACATTTTCTCCAAAATGAACGGAATGATGGGAGGTTAGTTTCAACCCTGAAGTTGCCCTGAAATTATCACCAAATGAACAGATGCCTTTTTCGCCAATGGAAATTGCAGATGAACCACCGATTATGCAGCTACCATTAAAAATTATTCTCCCTCCGTGGTTTTCCCAAACCATCCCTTTTTGCGGATATAATGATACAAGATGTTCACCCAACTGGATCATTCCTGTTTTAATGATGTCACTTCCAAGAATCACTTCCCCTTTGCATTTTAAGAGCTTCGGCCTGAATAGAACGATAGGAAGTTTAATGGCCTGTCTTAATGGCAAATAATGAAAATTAAAATACAGACTGTAAATCCAGTTAATTTTTATTGCTCTTTTAAGTTCCATGTTTTTATAAATTATCCATTTTTGCCATAAATTTCAGTTACCACAGTCCTGCCAGTCCTATTTTTCCTTTTCATTCCCATACCCGTAAGTCTTCGCGTGTTTCTTGCCAATCCCATATCCATATCCATATTTTTTACCATACCCATTTCGATAGGAATTTTTTGTCATATCAGTACCATTCAATATAAAAAACAAATTATTCAGTTTTTTGTGTTTATAAAGATTGGTGGCATCTTCAATGTTTTTCTTCGGCGTAAACTCTGCCCGGACAACATACAGGTTGACGTCGGCCAACCGGTTCAATGAGAAGCTATCGGATACAACTAATATTGGCGCTGTATCTATCACTATATAGTCGAATTGTTCGCGCAGTTCGGCTATCAGCTTGTCTAATGCCGGTTTCAGTAGTAATTCACTCGGGTTGGGTGGTATCGGGCCTGAGGTAATGACCGACAGATTAGGATGAATCCCCGAAGGAAGAATAAGCTTTTCTTTATTCATATGTCCCGAAAGAAACATGGTTATACCGGTGGTATCATCAATATTGAGATAAGCACCCAACTTAGGTTTACGAATATCCAGCCCAATGATCAATACTTTTTTGTCCAGCAATGCCAGGCTCATAGCAAGATTAATGGTAACAAAGGTTTTCCCCTCACCGCTTAAACTTGAAACCATATTGATTACTTTCTTTTCCGGGCTATCCAATACAAATAACAGGTTGGTACGTATTAAGCGAATTAACTCCGTGAAACTGTCGGTACTGTTTTCCTGGATTATTAAATTTCCGCCTTTCTTAACATTAGGAATTTCACCCAACACCGGAACAATGGATATTTCTTCAAGTTCATCTTTATTTTCTATCTGATAACGAAGCAGATCACGAATTTTAATAGCAATTATCGGAATAATCAGGCCAACAATGAATGCCAGCAATAGTATCATTGATTTCTTTGGCGAAACCGGGTCACTATCACAATGTACCTCATCAATAATTTTGGCAATTGGTTCTACCAAAGACATATTCAGGTATTTTTCTTCTTTTTTCTGAAGTAAAAACAAGAATAATGCTTCTTTCACACCTTGCTGGCGTTTAATTTCAGTATATTCTTTCTCCTGACGTGGGATAGCACGAATACGGGCTGCGTTTTCGCTATTTTTAGATGTGAGATCACGTTGCGCAATTTTCAAATTATTCTTTTCATTATGGACACTCGATTGCACCGTGTTAAACATCGATTCAATCTGATTTGTCAAATCCATCATTGCCTGATTGGTCCCCGAAGCGATACGTGATAAACGATTGCGTTGTAATATTAATTTATTGTAATTCGCTATCAGTTCATTAAGGCCTTCGCTTTTAATTCCTGAACTTGCGGGAATAAGCTGGTATCGGTTTTCTTTTTTTTGTAAATAATCATCCAAATCAGTCACAATGGATAATTGAGTCTCTACCTCCATTCTCTTTTGAGAGAAATCACCTGTTTGTTGAATAAACAAATCCGATTCGGATTTTATATCTGTCAATCCCTGTACCTGTTTATATGTCTCAACCTGCGATTCTACATCGCCAAGTTCCCTGGTCAGTGTCATCAACCGATCATCAATAAACTGAGCCGTCTTATTCGCCATAGCAGTCTGGTCGTTCATATCCTCCCTGTCGTATACTTCAATCAGTTTATTCAGGAAATCCTTCCCTTGCTTTACATTCGAAGTTTTCAATGTTATCTTAACAACAGAAGTAGTCTTAGAGGTTAATTCCATTTTCAACTGCCCCATAATTTCCTCAGCCTTGCTCATAGGACTTTGTAAAACAACATTCAGCAACATATCCTGTGTGGGTCTGAATTGCCCTCTTTTTATATTTAGTTTTCCGAAGGGGAGAATTACCTGATTGTCCGAAATAGAAGCTTTTACAGAGTACTTTTTATTCATGTAAGTTCCAGAAAATTCATATTCACCAATGGGACGAACCAAAATCTGAAATTCAATTCCTTTATTCATATTTTCAAGTGCGCTCTCCGGTAAGCGCACCAGAATAGGACATTCCGGCCCATAAAGAATTTTATCGTTATAGGTACCAAATTTAGAGTTTTTGGAATCTATTCCCAGACTTCGGATAATCGGAAGTGTTTCGATTTGAGTATAAGTAGCATAAATGCCAAGTTCGCGGACCACCATTTCCACCAGTGTGGTGGTTTTTAATACTTCCAGCTCATTATCCACATTGTTTTTTTGAGTTAAGAGCCCCAAATCTTTAAATGCATTCATTTCAGCCATTCCGCCACCTTTCTGATCGTCCTTCAACAATATGGCTGAAGTAGCCTCATAATCAGGTAAAGCGAATTTCAAATAGACTACTGCAATAAATAAACAAATAATGAGAGAAACAATAAACCACTTCCAAAACGAAATATATTTTATAAAGATTCCAGGGAAATCAATCGGTTGTTCAAATTCTTCTTCTGAGTCGGTATACTTATTCATACATGAATTTTTTAAATTGATATCAGCTAAACTTGTCAGGCTACCTCAAGTGCCATCATATTTTTACTTTGAAAACAGTAAAGACCAAACTGGTCAGGGTTAATAAAACAGACAAGGATGAAATGCCAAATGTTTCAGCAGCCCCGTAATTGGACGATCTTCCTCTCGATTTATTTGGTTCAACATAGACTACATCATTCTGTTCCAGGTAATATGCCGGTGAATAAATCACATTCTTATCATTCAGATTTATAGTTATATATTCTTTTGTTCCATCACCATGTTCCCTCAAAACCTTAACGTTCTCGCGCTTTCCATAAATGGTCAAATCACCGGCTAAAGCCAACCCTTCAAAAATTGTCAGCCTGTCATTGTTAGTATCGTATTTCCCGGGTTTAAGAACTTCCCCAAGGACATTCACCGAATAATTTGTAAACCGGATTGTAATAATGGGCGATTCTTTACTAAATGCTGTTGCCAGTCTTTTATGCAGCGATATTTCCAACTCTCTGCGTGTTAAACCTGCAACCTTTATTTTACCAAATACAGGGAAATCAATATTACCATCAACATCGACCAGGTAAGTCTGTAGGGTAGGTGTTGAGAACAGGCTGTTCGGGTTCGATTGATCAGCTATCTGTGGCACTACCAGGTTGTATATTCTCGATGCTTCAGGTTCCGAGCTTACTACTGTGATACTCAATAAATCTTTTGGCTTTATACGCGCTTCGTAAATACCCGTTGAGTTATTGTCCTGATTATCTTGATGTTTTAATGATTTATTTTGTTTGCTTAATGCATCTTTCGAGTTGTCTGCTTTTTCGAAATACGCAATATTTTTTCCTCCGGAACAAGAACTTACTAAAAATATACTCACTAAAACGAGTACAGGAAAATATGTTTTTCTTACATTCATAATAACTAATTTAATCTGGTTAATAACAATTTGTTTTAACAAACTCGTGATTTTTATGTTGATAAATGATACCTAAATAGGTTGTACATTCAAATTTGTTTTTTATATATTTTGACATTTAAGTTTTACTCTTCTAAATTCTTGCATTTTACAGACTGATGTTGGTTAGTCCCATATGAAACTAACAATTTAACACACAAATAAGATTTAAATTTTTCCTTAAATATTACTTTCTTTTTATAAGCAAGTCAGTCTTTGTTTTATTATCATGTTTTTTTATTTTATAAACATACACGCATATAAAACAGATTATCATTACATTAACTAAGTTTGAGTATCGGCTGAAAACAAGAAGTTTTATTCGGTTAATTCCTTTTGTACTTCGATAAATTCGTTAAAAGCGAATATCGTTGGCTTATTATTTTTCAAGACCACAAAATCAAATTTATAATGTTAATTAAAACGTACTTTCTATGTATAAACCATAATCCCCATTCAGTCCATTTTAAATTAAACAGAATAAGTGTTTAAAAACATTATCAATATACTTATAGAGTTAACACGGTAAAAGTCAAAAAGTTTTGATGAAAAAACAAATTATATGTTTTACAACATTATAATCATTATATTCTGTAAGTCTTCAACTATCTTATCCCATATTGCTCCTGATAAAATTGAAAGAATTGGTTTTACCGGACAGGCCTATCCACTAATCTTCCGTTTTAAGTATAAAGTGGGATCTAAGAGAATTTGTTGAGGGTAAGTTGAGGATTTAAAGAGTTAGCCCTCATTGAACCCTCAACTTACCCTCAACCAATCCTCAACCAATCCTCAACCAACACCGTTAATATGAAGAATAGATGACATAGAAATAAATTTGTTGTAAAGTCGCGTAAAATAGACATTAAACACAATATTTATGCCTGACAAAGAATTGTTTACGAACAATAAACAGGATGGACTATTGGAAAATTTACCCAAAAGAGGAAGCTGTAATGGAGAGTTAATCAGCCAGAAGTAACATGAGGGCAAGATGAAATTGGAAATAGGTAAAAAATGATTCTATTTTTATATATTTGAATGACAGCAAAATAAATTAAAACTGATAATTCTTAAACTAAAGGTATTAAATGAATTTTGATTCATTCGAAGATTATTACAAATAGGCCTGTAAACCTATCAGTTTTTTGTTATTATTCTTTTTCCAGTACCAATTATTGACCAGATTAGTAACATATGCGCTTCCGGCACCTACCAGGACACCAGCCAGGACATCCGATGGATAATGGACTCCCAGGTTTAATCGGGAGTATCCTACCGAACAAGCCCAGAAATAAGTAGGTGCAATAACATACCATTTCGGATATTTCAGGCTTAAAGCAGTGGCGGTGGCAAATGCCACCGAGGTGTGGCTGGAAGGAAAAGATGATGATGATTCATAAAAAGCAGGATCAACGTTTAGAGATGGATAAGTGATGTAGGGACGGGTACGGTTTACTGAATACTTCAAAACATAAGACATGCCAGCAGACACTCCAATACTAACACCAACATAAAGGGTATTTTTTAATAAATCATTTTTTTTTTCAATTAATGCAATGGTACCCATAACAAGCGGCACACCTATTGCAACGTATTGAGTGGTATTACTAATAAACGACGAATAGTGGTGCAGAGTTGACGAAGGTGTTCCATTCAGGCTTCTTAATAGTTCTATATCTGCATTTTGTGCCATAATTTGAGTACTAAATACTGAAAAAGTACACCA
>Ga0302288_1000533_pt1 | contig 30034 bp, 26 predicted proteins | sample III_Fen_N1_1_FD_194549 | JGI IMG/M metagenome (GOLD analysis project Ga0302288, IMG submission 194549) | Peat permafrost microbial communities from Stordalen Mire near Abisko, Sweden - III_Fen_N1_1 | ecosystem: Environmental > Terrestrial > Soil > Wetlands > Permafrost | place: Sweden: Abisko...
GTGTTTGAATTAGATATGTTATTACCGGTAACTGACCATTGTTGGGCACTGGAAAAATTTATATTTGTAAATAATGCAACTAATACAACGATTAGTGTTTTTAATAATTTAGACATGAGTTTTGGATTTTAATTATTTTATTTGTTTATATTTATTATTTAATTATTTTTAAATTCGGTTAATTTATCCACCGCAAGTACGCGAAATATAAACCATCCGAGTGGAAATACATATCAATGGCAGTAGTACCAGTAGTTGCATTCAGATTTTTTAGCTCCCCTGTGCGCTGAATAATACGATGTGTATATCATCTTAGTCACTTCGTCATGTTATTTCTACAATAATGCTCCTTTGGTTGGATTGGGATATACCAGTATTATACGATCACCAAATTGTTCATCTGCTGAGGCCTGGGCGTCTTAAATAGCCTTTTTTTTTGAATAAGAATTAAACTATAATCTACAATATGCAGGATATTCGGGTTCCGGCATTGTTATAAGCATATCTTACTACCTTTTGACTTTGTACCATACCAGATTTCGAAATCAATACATAGAAAAGGAATAAAAAACAGAGTATTTTTTTTATAATTTTCAATTAAAAGACAGTATTAAGAGTAAAACAAATAAACTATGTATGACAATCTATATTTTAATAAAATTAATTTCACGGCAAAGATAATTAATAATTTTAAAATAGATGTATTTTAAATAAAATAATTGTCGGACATCATATTTTATAATGTATTGTGTATGTTGGGGTTTAAGAACACAATAAAAATATTTTTGGACATTGTTATTTATTCTCTAAAAAAGGAGCAAAAAGTGGTATTTTTAAGCAGAGGTATTTTTAAAAACAATAAAAATAGATCAAGATCCGTAAATCCTGAATTAATGTTCTTTGGAATGTCAGGAATGTATAATTTAAAGAGATTTCTCAATTCCGTAATTGAATTTTCTTAATTCTACTTTACCAGATTAAAAATTTAAATACGATTCCGAAATTGTACTCTGCGATAGTCACTATAAAGACTGCATTTACTAATTTTATTTAGCTTAAATTTTTAAAATACCGTTAGGTATTTATCTATTGTGTTCTTTTTTATCTATTTATTTGTCTTTCTATTGTGTCCTATTGTGGTTATGTATTTTGTATTCTATTGTGTTCTCTTGTTGTTAAATGTTTTTGTTGTTTTAATTTTAGTAAAGTAGAATTAAGAAAAGAATAAAAAAGTGATTGTGTAGAAAATTAAGACCCTTCAGTTTTCTCAAATTTAATTGTACTTATATTATTCAGTTTAAAATAATACTGAATTTCCTCATCGTTGAGTATTGATTGACTAACATTTCGGGGAAGTTAAGCGTTTCTTTTTCGTCCAAGTTTGTAAATTTGCAGTCAGTATAGCTAAAGTTACTTTCATATCTTATTCCCGAACTAAGGAGTGAAAAAATCCACCCATTCCATACCGTATCTGTAACAAAACAGACTTCTTCAATATGCGATTTCTGACATCTTTTTTTATTAATTATTACATTGCAAATATATTAAAAATAAATTAATATTTGTAAGTATAGTTAGCAAATTTGTAAAATAGCATGTTTTTTTCATCAGATACATTTTCGCAAAAAAATACCCTGACTATACACCAAAATTACGCTCACAATCCGCCCGAATTAAAGAGATAATAAATAGATAAACAAGTACTAACAAATACATAATAAAACTCTATAAAGGATTTTATTATGTATTTATCAGGTATTAATTTAAACTTGATTTTTAATTATTTCCGGGCGGATTGTGAGCGTAATGTCAGCGGGTTTTTTGGATAATGAAATTCGTTAGTCGTTGAAAATTTAAAACGAGGTAAAGTGACTTTTAATTTGAACCTGACCATGCATTTTATTCCTGTCAACTTACGCTCTACATCCCGCTACATTCCTATGACAATCCATATATATCACAGTGATATCACAGTAATATCACAGTGATGACACAGTGATATCACAGTCCTATATAGGAGTGTGATATGTCTGTGATAGTACTGTCTGATTTGTAAGTGAGTTGAAATGTTTTGTTGGAATGTCTTAGGAGTGTCTTAGGAATGTTGAGAGAAGTCGGTAGTCGGTAGTGGGGAGTTTGTAGTCAGTAGTTGGTAGTTGGTAGTCGGTAGATGATTCATATTGGATTTTGAACTTCATTTTAAACTCGGATTTATTGACAGCGCTCTATTGAAATAGTTAGTTTGTTCTTCTAAAAAACTTAAATTTTAGTGTCCATGCAATTATTAATTTTCAATTCTTAATTCTTAATTAAATCCTAATGTTTATCTTTGCATTAACAAAAACAAAATTATATGAAACGAGTTATTAACACCCCCAACGCACCGGCGGCCATTGGTCCATACAGCCAGGCAATTGAAGTAAACGGAACATTGTATATTTCAGGTCAAATACCTATAGATCCTGCAGTTGGAAAAATTGAAGCTACCGGAATAGCTGCTCAGACTGAACAGGTACTGAAGAATATCAGTGCAATACTGGACGAAGCAGGATACGGATTCGGGGATGTAGTTAAATCGACTGTATATCTTTCGGATATTTCGGATTTTGCAGGAATGAATGATGTGTATAAAAAGTATTATCTGATCGAATGTCCGGCCCGTGCGGCTTTTGCAGTTAAAGCACTGCCACTAGGTTCGTTAGTTGAAATTGAAACGATAGCTGCAAAATAAAAAAGATATGATTATCCGCAATGTGTCCTAATATAAATCCTTCATGCAAAATCCGAAGGATTTAAATATGATTAGCCATGTATGCAATGCATGGAAAAATTACATCTACATGAACATAACCCCGATAGGGGTTGAATATCACAATATAAATACAAGAATTAAAAAATTTAACGGGAAATAATTCGATTGAAAATGATGAGAAATAATTGATTTAGTTATTCAGTACTTCGTGGTTAGTGATCAGCATCAATAAACGTCCATGCATTTCATACATATTAATCACATTCAATTCCTTCGGAATTATTAGAAAGAAAAAAGTATTGTGTTGTAATTATAAAAAATAATTATTCGTAATGTATTCTAAATTATATTATGAAAATTCCATCCTAACGAAAATAACATGATAATTTATTTAAAAGCTTTAGGAGCTTTTGCAGATAATTTTAAAAAAACAGAAAGCACATATCCATCAATTGACAGATATGCGCTTTGAGTTTTAATAAACGCTTTTGTGTACTTCGTTCGACAAAAGGTTTAGATATTAACGGAGCCCACGGAGAAGTTCATCTATATCCATACGCTTTTTACCGGGAGCCTGTACTTTCTTCAGGACAATAAATCCATCAACCAGAGCGATTTTGGCATATCTTTTCCGGTCAGTCACAAGAGTACCCAACGGCAGGTTATGTACTTCCGGTTCTTTTTCAGCTTCATACACTTTCAGGATCATTTTTTCAGACTGTCTTGGAAATTGGACTTCGATCCAGGCTGTTGGGTAAGGGGATAACCCACGCACAAAATTATAGGCCCCCTCAACTGTCAGGATTGGTTTGATTTCACAGGTCTCCTTAAATATTTTTGGTGCGGGTTTCAATTCCTGTGTTGAATTTATAAATTGAGACTGATCAATGGCTTCAATTTTGTCCTCCAACAATAAGTCAACTGTCTTTTTAACAAGTTCTGCTCCCATGATCATCAATTTATCATGTACAATTCCGGCATTGTCATCCTCATTGATTTCGAGTTTCTCCTGCAGAATAATTTTGCCTGTATCAATTTCATGAGTCAGGAAAAATGTTGTTGCGCCTGTTTCTTTTTCGCCATTAATAATAGCCCAGTTAATAGGAGCAGCACCACGATATTGGGGTAATAACGAAGCATGTAAATTGAAAGTCCCGTATTTTGGCATGTTCCAGACTACTTCGGGTAACATACGGAAAGCAACGACAATTTGCAAATCAGCTTTTAAGTTCTTCAATTCTTCCAGAAATGCTTCATCTTTCAGCTTTTCAGGTTGCAATAGAGGCAACTTAAAATCAAGTGCATATTGTTTAACGGGTGAAAACTGAAGCTTTTGACCTCTGCCTCCCGGTTTATCGGGCATTGTTACAACGCCCACTACTTCATAACGGTTCTCAACTAATATCTTTAGACTTTCCACCGCGAAATCCGGTGTGCCCATAAAAACTATTCTCATATTGTTCCTCCTTATTTTACCACTAAGGGTTGAATTCATTTACAATCTATTCATTTACGATTTACAATTTACAATTGGTCGGGTTCAAAAGTAGTTTACACTTAATCAACCAATGGAACGAAGTGACATCCTGTATACGGGATTAACTAATCTACCGATATAGAATCATCATTCGGAACACGGAACACAGAACGCGAAACGCGAAACGTTGAACACGGAACTAATTCCTCTTATCCACTCCCCACATTAATTTATTTTTCAATGTATCAAAGAAAGTATGATTTAATTGTTTAATGATCAATATCGTATAATTGGCTTTACTGACACGTAATTTTGTTTTATGCTCAAGCACTTTTGACCGTCCATCTATAGCAACCAGATAATTCTGACTCCGGCTATGCACATCCAGTTCAATGACCCATGAATCCGGAACGATTAAAGGCCGTACGTTTAGACTATGGGAAGCAACGGGAGAAAGAATTATATTCTGAGCCTGTGGTACAACCAAGGGACCACCAACACTCATTGAATAAGCAGTAGAGCCTGTAGGTGTTGAAACAATCAGACCATCCGCCTGATAAGTATGGACCATTTCGCCATTTACACTTACATTGATACTCATCATTGACGAACTGTCCTGTTTGACTACCGATACTTCATTTAAAGCATAAGGGTAATCAAAAGTCGTGCCATCCGAAGTTTCAACAAAAAGTAATGTACGTTCTTCAATCCTGAACTGATTCGCTAAAATGGCATCAAGTGCAGGTATTAAATCATCACTTGAAACATCTGCCAGAAACCCTAAACGGCCTGTATTAATACCTAAAATCGGTATTTGTTTATTTCCAATACGGGCAGCAGTATTCAAAAAAGTTCCGTCACCGCCAATACTCATAGCGATATCTGCTTCAAAGTCATCATCCTGAATAATTTCAGTTCCATCCAGATTGACACTTCCACGGGAAAATATAAACTCATACAGCACTTTTTCGAGTAGAATAGTAGCCTGTTTTTCTTTGAAATAATCAAACAATACCTGAATATGTAAAAGTATCACCGGTCGGTATATATTTCCAAATATGGCAATTCGCATAATATAATATTTTTTAAACAGATCCAAATGGCAGCAGAAAAACAATTTACTAAATTTGTTTGAACCTGCATAAATGTATAAAAATGGTTGAAAGATAAAAAGTGACAGATAACCTTCTGTTTTTTTTAGCTATTTTTGTAGCAAAATCATTATTGCCCTAATACTATGCAAAGGAACTAAATGATAATGAAACCAGCAAATAATAAAGTTACAAGATCATTAATTCATAAAACAGATATGAAATTATAACCCGGAATATCGGGTTTATTAATTCATTTTACAGATTAATTCTACTTTGACAGATTAAAATAATAAAAAAATGAGACAGGATTAACAGGATTAACAGGATTCATATTATTCAAAAATCATATAAACAACATAAATTTAATAGCTTTTTTGAATTAAATCATTTCTTTAGGGCACAATTGACATGTTAATCCTGTAAATCCTGTCTAAAAAATAAATTATCAAAGTAGAATTAAGTAATTGGAGCAATTAAATGTTTCATTTTAAATTCAAAAGAATATGTCAATCTATTCATTTTAGTATTTAGTTTGAATAAAAATCAACTTTTAAAAACAGAATAATTCAACAAATAAATGACTAAACTTAGCGTCAATATTAATAAGATTGCCACCCTGCGGAATGCCCGTGGAGGGAATACACCAAATGTATGTCAGGTAGCCCTGGACTGTGAACGTTTCGGGGCTCAGGGAATCACAGTGCATCCACGTCCGGATGAACGTCATATCCGTCGTTCCGATGTATGGGATTTAAAATCTGTTCTCCACACGGAGTTTAATATAGAAGGGTATCCTTCGGCTGATTTCATTCAATTAGTAAAATCGGTTAAACCTCATCAGGTTACTTTGGTTCCTGATCCTCCTGAAGCCATTACTTCAAGTGCGGGTTGGGATGTTGAAAAGAATCTTGAATTTCTGAAAGAAGTAGTTGCAGGTTTTCAAAGTGTAGGTATAAGAGTGTCAATTTTTACAGATACAAATCTGAAGAATATCGAATATGCAGTACAGACCGGTGCCGACCGTGTGGAACTCTATACAGGGCCCTATGCAGTAAATTATCCGGCTGACAGGGGAAAAGCAATAGCGCCTTTTGTTGATGCGGCTGTTCTGGCTAAGAAGCTCGGATTAGGGTTGAATGCCGGTCATGACTTAAGTCTTGAAAACCTGGCCTATTTTCATGAGATGATTCCATGGATCGATGAAGTATCAATTGGTCATGCATTAATATCGGATGCACTCTATTTTGGACTCGAGGACACAATAAAACGTTATAAAAAGCAGTTAGAGTAATATATCGATTCAATATAGCACGTAAATACCCGTTATGCTCATTAAAGAATGAGATTTTAATCAGATTAACTATATTTGGTATAATACTCCCGAAATACATTTTATAAATAATCACAGATAGTTAAATGATCTGTTTATTAATCTACTATAAATAGTTGGAACAATATAATGTCTTATTTTTTTCTTCAAATCCGACCTCTCCCCCTACCCCCTCTCCCAATCCCGATAGCTATCGGGAGAGGGGCGATATAGCTGTGGGTTGATGAAGTTTTATTTAAAATAGAAGGACACTATTTATTTCCTATTACTTAGCTTAAATTTCAGTATCCCGACAATTATTAATTTTTAATTCTTAATTCTTAATTTTTATTATTCACTCTATTTGTTGAAAACTATAAACGTGCAGAAATCTAAAGTATATGGTCTGATTGGTTCAACGTTATCAACTACAATTTTATTGCTGGTAATGTGGTTTGTTGTTTTATCTGCTCCCAGCTCAACAGAAAAAGAAGGATTTTTAGTAAGTTTAGGTGACAGCGATGATGGCGGTGGATCGGGTTATGCACCTATGGGAAAAACATCGGGTCTTATTTCAACCGAAGCTCCTTCCAGACGGTCAGTCAAAACATTCAGTGCCCCCACCCCTTCAAAACAAACGATGTTCACTCAAACTGAGAATTCAGTTACGATAGATCAACAGAAAGAAAAGGAACGAAAGAATAAAATTCAGGATGACATTAATGTTGAAAAAGTCGAATCCGACAAACGGAAAGCTGATCAAAGCCGTAGAGAGCAGACTGCAATCAATAAAGCCAATGCAGTAAACGGGTTATTTGGAAACAACGGATCATCCGGTGGCGGAAAAGGCACCGGAAATGGTCAGGGAACAGGAACAGGGAGTGGTACAGGAACCGGAAAAGGGACCGGTTCAGGTTCAGGAAATGGAATACAAGGGAATCCGGCAGGAAGAGGTTCTTCAGGAGTCGGATCAACGTTCAGATTAGGAAACAGAAGTTATTCAGGGAGCCCTGCAAAACCTAATTATCCGAAAGATGTGGAAGGTAAAATCACTGTCAATATCCGGGTAAATGAGAATGGAAGCGTTACAGGGACTTCAATTGGGTCGCCAACAACAATCTCCGATTCGGAAATGCGTAGAGATGCTATTTCAGCAGCAAACAAAACCCGTTTTACCGCAGGAAAGAATGTTGAAACAGGATCAATTACCTATAATTACAAACTGGAATAAAGAAAATGATTATCCGCAATGTGTCAGAATTTAAATTCTATTATATAACTAATCGTAACAGGTTGTATATTTGGCGACAATAAATTTAATTTATCAGCACTTCATAGTTAACTATCTTGTTGTTCGATCACTGAACGTGGGGACTTAATACCAAATCCGAAGGATTTAAATTTGATTAGCCATGTATGCAATGCATGGGAAATAACATCTACAAGAAAATTACCCCGATAAGGGTTAAATAACACGATATTAATATTTAAGAATTCAAAGTATTAATGAAATATTATGGGATTGAATATGATGTAAAATATTCGATTTAGCTATTCAACCACTTCGTGGTTGATGATTTACATCAATCAAGGTCCATGCATTTCATACATGGCTAATCACATTCAATTCCTTCGGAATTATTAAATGGCAAATAAACTATCTTATTTAAAATAAATGATTATTCGCTATGTATCCTAAATTACATAATGGAAATCACGTCCTGTGAAAGTAACATGATCATATATATAAAGATTTAGGAGCTTTTACGGATAATCATTAAAAGAAGTTTGAATTGTAACTTTCCGGTTTACAAAACTTTTAGACCCTTCAAATGGTTACATTCAATTATCATAAAGTTTATACATAACATTTATACAAATGAAAGTATTTATATTTCTGGCAGATGGTTTTGAGGAAATAGAAGCTATTGCACCTATTGACATTTTCAGAAGAGCTGATATTGAAGTGACTATCATCTCTGTGACAGACGAAAAATTAGTTCGCGGGGCACATAACATCTCTGTATTGGCTGATAAAATCTTTCCTGAAGCCGATTATAGTGTAAACGACCTGCTTTATCTTCCGGGAGGCATGCCTGGTACAAAAAACCTTGGTGAACATGAAGGGTTAAAGAATTTGATTCTGAAACAGGCAGGAGAGCACAAAAGAATTGCTGCAATTTGTGCAGCGCCTTCAATTTTGGGGAAACTGGGTTTATTAAAAGGAAAAGAAGCCATATGTTACCCCGGATTCGAAGAGCAACTTACCGGTGCGGTATTATCAAAAGAAAAAATAGTTGAATCAGGATTTATCAGTACTGCTAAGGGTGCCGGAGTTGCTGTTCAGTTTGCAATAAAACTGGTAGAAATACTGAAAGGAAAAGCAGTAGCCGAAAAAATTTCGAAGTCCATTTGCCTATAAATCCTGACACAGGAATTTATCACTTCAACAGACCGGTATCTTCGATTAAAAAAATAAAAGGAATATGAATCCATATTCCTTTTGTTTAAATAACGAACTAAAATTCAATTTATAGCAGCTGTAAATTCAGCTCCGGCTTTAAATTTAGCAACTTTTTTCTCCGCGATATTAATCGGTTGTTTAGTTGCAGGGTTAATACCCGGACGAGCTGAACGAACAGCTACAGAAAAAGTACCGAAACCTACTAAACTAACTTTGTCGCCTGATACGAGGGCATCAGATACACTTTTAATAACTGCGTCAAGAGCTTTTTTTGCATCAATTTTACTAAGACCTGCTTCAGCAGCGATGGCATTGATTAATTCTGCTTTGTTCATAAGATTTTGATTTTTTTATTTATATACTATAAACATAGATTGTTGATATTGCAAATGTAGTAGATTGTGCTTAATATGCAAGCGTTTAAATTAAAAAAAAACGTTTTATTTTATATATTTTCGAAAATTATGTTAGAAAACATGTTTTCATCGTTATTTTCATTACTTTTGTGTAACAAAGTGCAGCATTAGAAGCCTTTTAAACAAAATACGGACTATTTATTTATGGCTTTATTTCTATTAATTTCAAAATACTTAATTCAAATAAAAAAAATCAGTATTCAAATACTAATTTCAAATTCCTCAACTCTTTAAAATGAACAATTACAGATCTTCTTTTTTGAGCTCAATACCCCCTGTTGTCAAAAACCTGATTGCTATAAATATTGTTTTGTGGTTAGCAAGTATTGTAATCCCCGGCATTTTCATGAAATGGGGTTTAAACGTCGATCTTACTGATATTCTTGGTTTGCATTACTGGGAATCTTCGAAATTCAATCCGGCACAACTTGTCACCTATGCTTTTATGCATGGTGGAATTGGTCATATTTTTTTCAATATGTTTGCTTTATACATGTTTGGCGGCGTACTGGAACAATTGTGGGGAGCCAAAAGGTTTTTGTTTTATTATCTGATAACGGGAGTTGGTGCCGGTCTGGTTCAGGAGTTGTTTTGGAGTGTTGAATACCATTCGCTGATTGCGGCTTTTAACGAAGGGATAACGGCTAATTCGGGACAAGTACTGTTACCGTTTCAGGATGTTCTTAGTCATTATCTTCAGTTCGAAAATCTTGGATCATTTAATGCACCGGCAATAATAGAAATGAAAAGGATGTTTTTTGATTCTCAGGGATTTATTACCATCGGGGCATCAGGTTCGGTTTTCGGTTTATTATTAGCTTTTGGATGGCTTTTCCCTGAAGTAAGACTTATGATGCTTTTTATTCCGATACCCATTAAAGCCCGTGTTTTTGTCCTGTTTTATGGTATTGCCGAATTATTTCTAGGTGTAGCCCAATTTTCGGGTGATAATATTGCTCATTTTGCACACCTTGGAGGAATGTTATTTGGTGCAATTTTGATTCTGATGTGGAAAAAGAAAAAAACGTATTAAACAGAGATCCGGAAAATGAATATTATTGATACAATCAAAAATACTTTTAAGCAGGGAAACTCTCTTATAAAGCTAATTTATATCAATGCAGGCGTTTTTATACTGCTGAAACTGACTATTATTGTACTTTTGCTTTTCAACATTTCAGGGATTTTCATTTTGTCGTACCTGGCAGTTCCTGCTGATATGACTCAATTGGCATACAGGGCCTGGACTCCATTGACCTATATGTTTCTTCATGAAGGATTTTTACATATTTTCTTCAATATGTTTACGTTATTCTGGTTTGGAAGAATTTTTTTAATGTTTTATTCCGGGAAACAATTAACAGGTTTGTATATCATTGGTGGACTACTGGCAGCGTTGGTTTATGTAGGCGCCTATAATTTATTTCCATATTATGCCGGCACATTGCACCGGAGTATATTGCTTGGTGCTTCAGGTTCCATTATGGCTATAATTGTTGCAACGGCTTTCCGTTCACCCGATATGGAATTGCAGGTTTTATTTTTAGGGAATATCAAACTAAAATACATCGCCATATTTTTTGTTCTAACTAGTTTATTTGGAATTACTTCGGACAATGGCGGCGGTGAACTTGCACATATAGGAGGTGCTTTGGCAGGTTATATATTTTTTGTATCTTTGCGTCAGGGTAAGGATTTGACTAAAGGAGTAAGCCTGATATTGGACGCAATATCCAATCTGTTTGGTCCACGAAAATTAAAAGTAAGACAGAATCCGAACCGTAGGAATCAGACCATGAGTGATGCTGATTACAATATCAATAAAGCCCGTAAAATGGTTGAAATTGACCGGATACTCGATAAGATTAAAACATCCGGCTACGAAAGCTTATCTGTCGATGAAAAAAAGAGATTATTTGAACAGGGGAAAAAAAGTTAATTCATAATTTATACTTGTGAATTGAAATTTTGAATTAAAATCAGGTCATGATAGTAAAAATGGTAATAAGATGGGTCATGATGACTTCAAATTTAATTGCAGTATTTTTTATGCTCATGGCTACGTTCGGATCGGTATTTAGCCCTGAAAAATTTATTTACCCTGCTTATTTTTCATTGGTCTACCCCATTTCAATATTCATAAACATAGCTTTTGTAGTTTATTGGATCTTATCCCGAAAATGGTTTTTTCTCTTGTCTTTAGGTGTTTTGCTTTTCTCTGCCTCTAAAATCAACAGTACATTCCCTGTTCATTTTGGGGAAACAAAAAAAACATCTTCCAATAACACGATTAAGATTCTGACATATAATACGTTGATGAGTGGAAGATTAAAAAAATATACTACAAAGCGACCAAACATGGTAATGAAGTATGCTTTAGAATCGGATGCGGACATCATTTGTTTACAGGAATTTACAGTAAGTAAGAATAAAGAATATCTCACTATAGAGGATATTATGCATCTTTTTTCTAAATATCCGTATAAGCATATTAAATACAGACTAAGTGAAAATTCGATTTCACATGGAATTGCAACTTTTTCAAAATATCCGATTTTAAACAAAAAAAATATAGATTATCCTTCGGGATTCAATTTATCCATCTACTCTGACATCTTAATTAAGGGGAAAATAATCCGGCTTATAAATAATCATTTGGAATCAAACAAAATAACAGACAACGATAGAGCATTACAATTAAGTTTAAAAGACAAGTTCAGTGCTGAAAATATTAAGGGAGTTACTCTTCATTTCTCCCGTAAACTTGGAATTGCCTACAAACTCAGAGCGGTACAGGCAGATGCAGTAGCTAAAGTGGTTGCTGCTTCACCCTATAGTGTTCTTTTATGTGGTGATTTCAATGATGTACCTGTTTCGTATGCATATACAACTGTTAAAGGAAATCTAAAGGATGCATTTGCTGAAACAGGGAATGGGTTGGGGTGGACTTTCAATGACAGGTTATATCATTTTCGGATTGATTATATACTATATGATTCCAAAGCATTTACTCCTGTTCTATACAAAACTGACAAAGTAAAATATTCAGATCATTATCCTGTATTTTGTAAATTGAATATCAACGACATTTAAACACATATTACAAACTAAAAAAAACTTAGTATTATGAATGTACCTGCAAATTTAAAGTACACTAAAGAGCACGAATGGATTCGCTTAGAAGGCGAAATTGCTTATGTTGGAATTACGGATTATGCTCAAGGCGAGTTAGGTGAAATCGTTTTCGTTGAAGTTGAAACAGTAGGTGAAACACTGAATGAAGGGGAAGTATTCGGTACCGTCGAAGCAGTTAAAACTGTATCGGATCTTTATATACCGATAGATGGTGAAGTGCTGGAATTCAACGAAGAATTGGAATCCAATCCGGAACTGGTAAACGATGACCCTTATGGGAAAGGTTGGATGGTAAAAATCGGAGTATCAAATATTGAGCAATTAAGCACTTTACTTTCGGACAAGGAATATGAAGCTTTGATTGGAGCCTGATAATATTCTCTTTTGTCATCTATAGGGATAATCATTCCTTTCCAATGATTTTTAATAGTCTGATTCCGGTTGAAAATCCTGTAAATTCCTTTCAGAAATTAACCGTATAACAATTCATTCATTTATGAAACCAAAAGTAAGTATTATCATGGGCAGTACTTCCGACCTTCCTGTTATGGAAAAGGCGGCAGCACTGCTTAATGAATTTGAAATTCCATTCGAAATAAATGCCCTCTCAGCACATCGGACTCCAAAAGAAGTGGAAACATTTGCTTCTAAGGCACGTGAAAACGGGATAGAAGTAATTATTGCAGCAGCAGGGATGGCAGCCCATTTACCGGGAGTTATTGCCTCTATGACCATCATACCGGTTATTGGAGTGCCCATTAACGCTAGTCTTGATGGAATGGATGCTTTACTGGCAATTGTGCAAATGCCTCCGGGGATTCCTGTTGCCACTGTAGGAATTAATGCATCGCTCAATGCAGCCATTTTAGCGATACAAATCCTGGCACATGGTAACCCTGAACTTCAATCAAAATTAGAACTTTATAAAGAAAGTCTGAAGAAGAAGATTGTGGAAGCCAACGAACAATTATCGCTTGTAAAATACAAGTTTAAAACAAATTAAACATTCAAAATCCTTTCCCCGAACTTATTGATCAGGTTCTATACGGGGAAAGGAAATTTATCTCTTAGCCATGAAAAAAGCACTGATTGTCATCTTTATTTTGGTAGGAATTTCTTCCTGCAAACAGCATAACAAATTCTATATAAGCGGAACTGTGAAAGATGCCAACGGTGAAATGCTTTATTTTGAGCATAGTGGCTTACTTAAAACTACCATTCTCGACTCCACACAGTTAAGTACAAACGGTTCATACAGGTTTAAATCCGATCGTCCTGTTTATCCTGATTTTTACAGGTTACGGTTGGTAAAGAAAGTCATTACATTTTCAGTCGATTCATGTGAAGAAATAACTATTGATGCAAATTCCAATAATTTTGCAACCGATTATAAAGTTTCAGGTTCTGTCACTTCCGTTCAAATCCAGAAACTTCGCCAGTCAGTAATGAATATTCAGAGATTAGCCAATGCTTTGAATTCAGGAATGGATGCAAGTGAGCAAAATGCAAAAATAGCAGCAATAGAAAAAGCTATTTCAGCACATAAACAAATGGCTCAGAGAATTATTCTTCAAAACCCACGTTCAAACGCAGCCTATTTTGCCATTTACCAGAAAGTCAATGACACCTTTCTTTTTTCACCTTACGACAAATCGGATAGGGCTTATTGTGCAGCAGTAGCCACATCATTCAACTCGTACATGCCCGAATATGAACGTAGTAAAAATATTTATGCACTGGTACTGGATGCCATTCGTACAGACAGGAAAGCAAAAAACAAAATAGCATGGGACAAAATTCAGGAAAATAATGGAACCGGCTATATTAATATTGTTTTACCCGATAAGAACAATGTAGAACGTAAACTTTCTTCATTTATAGGGAATGTAATATTAATTGATTTTTCGGCTTACGAATTGAAACAAAGTGTTGATTATACCTTCTCGTTAAGAGATTTGTATACGAAGTATCATAAACGCGGATTTGAAATCTATCAGATTTCACTCGACCAGAACAAACAATTCTGGCTGCAATCCACTAAAAACATACCCTGGACATGTGTTCGTGATCTGAATGGACCTGATACAAAATTTGCTGTATCCTACAACATTTCCGATCTGCCTACTTCTTTTTTAATGGATCGGAAAGGAAATATCATTGCACGCAACTTTGGATTCGATGACTTGAAAAAGGCAATTGAAAAGTATTTATAAAATAAGTGATAAGGATTTATTATTGATATACTTGTTAAATTTAAACACACACTTTTTATATTTATGTAGTTGGAACAATATAATGTCTTATTTTTTTTCTTCAAATCCGACCTCTCCCCCTACCCCCTCTCCCTAGGAGAGGGGCGATAGAGCTGTGGGTTGATGAAGTCTTATTTAAAATAATAGGACATTATTTATTTCCTATTACTTATGTTATTATTGACCCCAAACCCCCAAAGGGAGATTTTAGACGCAGGATTTGAAGATTTCCTAAATGTAAATCGCTAGTGAAAGCCCACTCTTAAGCCCTCTTTGGGGGTTTGGGGGTCAGAAATTAAAATAGTTCAACAAATTCTAGAAATTACTTACTAATGCTGAAGTGTCCGGCTAAACCTTGTAATTTGCATTAAAAATGCCAACGATTAAACAAATTGCACTTTCCATTGGATTTGATGCTTGTGGCATTGCCAGGGCAGAGGCTCTTACGGAAGATGCTTCGTTTTTAAGAAGCTGGCTGGACAAAGGCATGCATGGTGAAATGCTTTATCTGGAGAGGAATTTCGAAAAGCGTATCGATCCCCGGGTACTTGTTCCCGGATGCAAGTCGGTTGTGGTGGTTTTAATGAATTACTTTCCAGAAAAAATTCAAAACCCATCTGCTCCTCATATTGCAAAATATGCTTACTCTGCAGTTGATTATCATTTTGTTCTCAAAAGCAAGCTGAATGAATTAGAACAAAAGATCTGTGCAGTTTACGGTCCTGAGAGTGTCAATACTGAGAAGCAGCATATATTTGTTGATTCGGCTCCCATACTCGAAAAACGTTGGGCCGAACGTGCAGGTTTAGGTTGGATTGGTAAGCATACCCTGTTAATCCATCCCGGATTGGGTTCCTTTACTTTTATCGGCATCATCCTGTTGAATATAGAAACAAAATATGATTTGCCTTTAGCTCCACACTGCGGTACCTGTAGCCGTTGCATTGATGCGTGTCCGACAAATGCTTTACAGAATGGTTCAATCGATTCACGCCGTTGCATTTCGTACCTCACCATCGAAAGCAGGAACAGGATTGCTCCTGAATTTCACTCCCTTCTTTCTGACAATATCATAGGGTGTGATATTTGCGCAGATGTTTGTCCATGGAATGTCAAATGGGCTATACCTCATTCACATAGTGAACTTTCGGAACAAACCAAAAGAGAGGAAACCACTGCAAATAATATGAACTCAATGTTGCAATGGGATATTAAAAAATGGCAGCAACTTACCGAAAAAGAGTTCAACAAAGAGTTTGTCAGTTCAGCACTAAAAAGGGCCGGATTTAAAAAACTAAAAGAGAATATTGAAATAATAGCTGAAACAAAACGCGTCAAATAACGAAAGATATTCCATACCAAAAACATCAGGCTTTGAATATCAATAATTAATTTCACTTTGACAAATTTAACAAATGAATATCTGCAAAGAATACAAAGAAATGTTGTTAGCTTAAATCCGAAGGATTTAAATTTGAATAGCCATATATGAAATGTATGGAAAAATGATAAGAAAATGAATCTAACCCCGATAGGGGTTGAATAACATCAAATAAAACCTATAGAATTATCAAACAGAAATAATAAAATTAATTCTTTTAAACTTTTAGGAATATTTGCACAGAATCATTTTCTTTAAACACAGTTTATTACGACCTAATAGCTTTCAAACTCCTTTCAATTTGAATATCTGATAAAAAAGAAGCTCTCACAAAACGCTTTCTCTTTCCCTACTCAACCAGTCAGGTAATCCGTTCTATATTACAGAATCACTTTTGTCACATTGGTTCCAGCTCTAAGGATTAACACCCCGTGTTCTGATACATGAATAGTATTCATTCCATCCACTGCCTGCTTTTGAATTATCTTTTGTCCAATGGGGTTATAAAGTTCTACAGTTTCACCGGCATTTGACCGGAACAGGATATTCCCGTTTTCAACTATAACGGTGAATGCTTCTTTTAGGGATTTGTTTTCAGTGGCAATGGATGATATTCCATTCAACGTTCGTATGACAGGCATAGCCCCGGTACTGGACATCATTAAAGTTGCAGAATCTGATCCTGAACTTTTTGGTGAATAGGTGATGGTTATAGCAGTATTACAAACATTCCCTCCCGAGGATGATACTGAATACTGTGAAAGCGAGAATAATCCTGCATCAGGGCCTGAAATGGAAAGACCTACATCAGCACTTAAGTTTACCCCGCTTACATTGATAGTTTGACTCACAGGACTTCCCTGAGCAGTACTCATGGGCGAATTGGTGATATCAAATAGTGTAATGGTAGGATTTGCTGTTACAGTTCCTGAACAGTTGATAGTATTGATGGTTGCACCAACAGAAGAAACTGCAATACTTTCAGTATAATTACCTGTTTTTAATCCGGCTTTTAATCGGGAATAAATAGTAGTACCGGCAACAACACCGTTAGTTTGTGACAATGTAATAGGGTTTGATGCAATAAATGAGGCTCCGGATCCATTTGACAGTTCAAAATCAGACGGTGGTGTTAAAACGATATTCCCGCTTAATTCTGATCCGCTAACTGTGAAACTTTGTTCAGAAGATGGACCCTTCCCTGTAATATACGTAAATCCATTCAACGAATTTGTGGAGATAGTCAGAACAGGATTTATTCCTGCTGTTAAATTAATGGCACCTATTCCGATATTCCCGTTTGTTTTGGAAGTGTACATCCATTTTATATACCGGACTGCAGGGAACAATGAGGAGAATACCTCAGTTGAAGTTGTTGCATTTACTAATGCTGTACCGTTGGTAGAATCATACAATTGAACGGTTGTATAAGTTATCCCATCTTCTGATTCCTGCACTGTGAAAGATCCGGGGAATCGTGGTGCTGTTGATCCCTGATTCCATTTTATTTTAAAAGACAGGATTCCTGGTACACCTGTGAAATTTAATATCAAATAATCGCCTGTTGTGTCAAATTTCATATGCGGACTTGTTGAATAATCACTACCCAACCCTGATGGGGTAAGTCCGTTTATAGTTGCTGATGGATTCCCATTATCATAATAAAACGGAAGGGTTGCTTGCCCCCATATATTATTATGGAGAACAAAAAGTATGGATACCAGAATTGCTGTTCTAAACAAAGTATTCCCTTTCATTTTTTTTATAGCATATTAATTTTTAAGTTCAGCAAGTTACTTTATTTTCATACCAATTATAACTGCATTTATCATTTTCTGTTTAATTTACCATGAAACAAATATAAACACTTTTAATTTATAATTTTACTCTTATTGATTTAAGTTTATAAACTAAAAACAAGTTGAATCAGAAGACTAAAAAGAACGAACAAAAATAGCAATAAAATTCTGTTCGGATAGAATGCATGTATATTTAAACACATTTTATTCTGTTTAAATAAATCCGGTTTATTGAAGTTGAATATAATCCCGGGAAACAGAACTCTGAGCTGTAAGATAATTATTTAGTTTTGATCAGGCTGACATTAATGATTGTTTCTTATTAAATAATTTTTATTCAATTCGCTCAAAAATAAAAATAAATGGTTACTTTTGCTGACTTTTTAGGACGTTTATCATCCATCTGACTTAGTTAGATACAAAAGATTTAAATAATCCAACTCATTTACATGATCACCAATTTTAAATAAAGAATAAAATGAAAAACAAATATAAAGACCTTATTGAACAGAGTTTTGAATTTCCTAATGATGAATTCAATATCGTTGAAAATGAATTAGAATGGTGTGGCGTTCCTTTAATGGACATAATAAAGCAATATGGTACTCCTTTAAGGATTTCGTATTTGCCTAAAATAGCTGAGAATATTCAAAAGGCCCGAAGAATGTTCAATGTTGCAATGGCAAAAGTTGATTATGAAGGTGATTATAATTATTGCTATTGCACTAAAAGTTCTCACTTTTCATTTGTAATGGAAGAAGTATTGAAACATGATGTACATATTGAGACTTCGTCGGCTTTTGATATTAATATAATGGAGTCATTGTATGAACAGAAATTGCTTAAGTTGGATACTTTCATTGTTTGTAACGGATTCAAACGTCCTCAATATGTTGAGAACATACAAAGCTTAATGCGTCAGGGATTCAAAAATGTGATTCCTATTCTTGATAATAAATTTGAACTTGACTTATTTCTGAAGGATTTTGATGTGAAATTCAAAGTAGGTATGCGTATCGCAGCAGAAGAAGAACCTAAGTTTGACTTTTATACTTCACGTCTGGGGATACGATACAATGACATTATACCCTACTATACAAAGCATATTGCCAACAACCCGCAGGTTGAATTAAAAATGCTTCATTTCTTTATAAATACCGGAGTAAAAGACACTGCTTATTATTGGAATGAGTTAAACAAAGCTGTAAATTTATATTGCGAACTGAAAAAGAAGTGTCCTCAGTTGGACAGTTTGAATATTGGCGGCGGATTTCCAATCCAGACACACTTAGATATGGTTTATGATTATGAATATATGGCGGAAGAAATAGTTTCACAAATCAAAACCATCTGTGCACAAAATGGTGTACCTGAGCCACACATTTTTACTGAATTCGGATCCTACACTGTAGGCGAAAGCGGTGCAATGCTTTATTCGATAGTGAATCAGAAAAAACAAAACGACCGTGAACTCTGGGACATGATTGACAGTTCATTTATGACTACCCTCCCCGACACATGGGCAATCAATCAACGCTACGTTTTTCTGGCTATTAATAATTGGGATTCTGAATATGAACGGGTAAATCTGGGAGGTTTAACGTGTGACAGTGAAGATTTTTATAATGCTGAAGTTCATTCAAACGCAGTTTTCCTTCCTAAAATACATGAGGATGATGAACAATATATCGGTTTCTTTCATACAGGTGCTTACCAGGAGTCACTTAGCGGGTTTGGAGGAATACAACATTGTTTGATTCCGGCTCCGAAACTGGTTATTATCGATAAGGATGAAGATGGTGAATACTTTACAAAATTGTTTGCAAAAGAACAAAGTTACAAATCGATGTTGAAAATACTTGGATATTAAGTGGAGATTAAAGTTAAATAAAAAAAGTGTTTTGATTACTCAAAACACTTTTTTTATTTTTCATTTATTCACCTTCTTCTGAGAAGGTAGTAGTAGCATGCAGTTTATTGATTAGAGGATTTGCATACATTTCGAGTATTTTTGTTCTCAGAAAAGTGACGTCTTTATTTTCGATTTCTATTTTCTTTATCTGTACAGATATATATCTTTCAAATTCTTGTTTTTCTGTACTTGAATATTCATTCGTAAAATGGTTGCTCTGTTTAAGTGTATCGTAAGCAATTTTATTATTTGCAGAAATATTATAATTGGAATGAATACGTTTATCAATCAATTCGGTTACCAGGGTAATTTGTTCATTTCTACCTGAAGTTTCTTTCTCTATTTTTTTCAAATCTTTGTTGATGTCACCTGTAATTTCATACACGACTTTCCCTTTGTAACCCATTACGCCGGTTTCCATATTGAGCAGATCATCCTGAGGATTCTTTTTGTAACAAGGATTATCACGTTTAAGTTGCATTTCTTTTGCTTTTAAGAAATCACAAGGATCATATTCGTAAGAAATACTTAGAGGGCAAATATTTAATTTTATAAGATTTTCAATAAAACCCTCGGAACCATACATATTGAGCATTTTCAACAGACTTTCCTGCGTACGGTCATTTGAATCTTTAGCACGACCTTCTCTTTGAGCAATCCAAACTGATTGGTTTTCATTTATAGTTTTTGCAATATATGCTGACAATCGCTTTGAACTTTCAAGTATTTGCCGGGCTCCTAATCCTCTTTTTACTATAAAGCTCTTGTTTACCCGTACTAAGTCCTCAATCCACGGGGAAATCAATAAATTGTCTCCAATCGCAATTTCTACCGTATCCATGTTTTTTTCAATAAATTTACCACACAGAAATGCTGAATCGAGAATAATATCACGATGATTTGAAATATATAAATAAGATTTGGAGACATTAATTTTATCGAGTCCATTCAGGAATATCCCTTTTGTTTTTGTTGCCTCCAGATATTGTAAAAAAGGTAAAACCATTTCTTTTTGGAAAGCATAATTCGTTTTAAAGGTCATTAGACGCTGTTTAATGACTTCTTTAGGCAGAAGGGGGAAAATAGTACTCAACACCTTCATGAATTGCTTTTCGTCACATAAACGCTCTAATACGCCATGTACCTCTTCGTTATTATAGCACCTTATTTCTTCAAAATCAAATTCCATTTTCTATTAAAATTAAAAGAATGAATACATTTTATTAATAAAGTCAATTTTTTTATTTAATAATTTGAAAAAGCAAGAAGCTTAGGTAGATAAAAATTACAGGCGAAACTAAGAGCATACTATCAAACCTGTCAAGCAATCCGCCGTGTCCTGGGATCACATTTCCCGAATCCTTAACTTCAAGAGTGCGTTTCATCAATGATTCTATCAGATCACCAAATGTCCCTGAAATTACAATTATTTCTGAGAAAAGCAACCAGTTCATCAAACTTAACTGTTGATTGAACATGGAGAAAATATACCCGGAAATTAAAGCAGCTACTGCGCCCCCGACAAAACCCTCCCATGATTTTTTTGGTGATATTCTTTCAAACATTCGATGTTTTCCAAAAGTTACACCTATCAGATAAGCTCCTGTATCATTTACCCAGATTGTAATAAAAACAGCTAACAAAATAAGGGGGTTCCACTTATCGATAAAAAGAATAAAGTTTAACAACGAAAATGGAAGAGCAATAAAAACCTGACCTAGAATAAAGTAGGCCCAATTATTTAGTGGATTTGCTTTATGTTGAAACAATTCGAAAACCAAAACCAGAACAATATAGAATCCATAAATAGAATAAACGGGATAAAAACACATTCCCGAAGCGTATAGAAAAGAACAGAGGAAAAGGATTACCCCACTGATTAAAGCTATCCATGGATTCACATTAATAGAAGGCTGATGATTTGAGATTTTATGGAATTCGAAAACAGACCAACCGCAAATCATAGCAAATACAGGAGCAAAAGTAAATCTACTAAGTAAAATAGAACTAACAATCAGCGCAACAAATAAAAATCCACTCAAAGTTCGTTTTACAAAATTATTCATAAGGATCAAGATATAGATATAGAAATAATTATTATTTTAAGATTAATTTGTTTTAAGCAGTTTCATAAGTTCGTCAAGCTTAGGAGATAAAATGATTTCGGTTCTACGGTTACCGGCTCGTCCTTCGGGTGTGGAGTTGGTGACCCTGGGGAAGTATTCACCTTTTCCGGATGCAGTCAGGCGAGTAGGAGCAATTTTATATTCATCTGTCAAAATTCTCACAATAGAAATTGCCCTCGCTGCACTTAAATCCCAATTATCATGATAAAGAACTGTTTTAATTGGGATATTATCTGTATGACCTTCAACCAAAATATCAATATCATTATTTTTATTAAGAACCTCAGCTAAGACTTTAAGTGCTTCAATTCCTTTAGTTTCAACGGCAGCACTCCCTGATTTAAAGAGTAATTTATCCGACATCGAAACATATACTTTTCCGTTTTTTATATAAACAGACAGTTCATCCGATTTAAAGCCTAATAATGCGTCGTGTAATATTTTATTTAAACGGTTTGTTATCGAATCCTGATGAGCAATTACTTTTGTCAGTTCATTTAAGGCTTTTCCTCTTTCTGCCAACAGTTTTTCTTTGGTAATCAGTTCGTCCGATTTTTGTTTCAATTCATCTGATTTCTTCTTCAATTCATCCGATTTCTCATTTAAAGAAGCACTAAATTGTTCAGACTGGGACAATTTGTCATTTGTCAGATTATCATATCTTTTTTCAAGATTTTTTATTTTATTGTTTAACGAAGTTGTGTCTTTAGTTAGATTATAGATTTGCACCTCTCTTGCCGATAATGTTGTGCATAATGAATCTCGCTCTTTAATAACGTTTAGTATTATTTTGGGTACGAAAAGTTTTTTTGTTGGTTTTGTTTCTCCACATTTATAAATTGGTGAACATGAAAAGAGCATGAACGATATAATGAAGGAATAAATGAACGGCCTGAATAATTTCATAAAAAAGACATTGACTAAAGGGGCACAAATATAGAATGTTCAAATCACACTTAATATGATCCGTTTAAATAAGAATAAACAGATATTTAAAAGTTTAAATTGACTTGATTCAATAATTTCGGATGAAAATAAAATAAAATGAATACAAAGATAACAAAACTTTATTCTTTGCATAGAAAAACAATAAATTCTTTTGGGCCATGTGCACCAAGAACCAATGTTTTTTCAATATCAGCAGTCCGGCTAGGACCTGTTATTGTAGATATGGATGAAGGGATTGATTCGCCGTATTTTTCCTGTATGGCAATTAAAGCGTCTTCAGGATAATTAACGAGTTGAGAGACATGCGCCAAAACAATATGAACAGGAGGAAAAACATACATTTGCCTTCCTGACACAGAGGCTGAAGAGACCATTACACTTCCGGTACGGGCAATTAAGAACTCACAGCCTGTAATTCCTGCCTGCATGCCTTCAAAATCAGTTTCATTTGTTGAAAACGGAATACTATAGGTCTTTAGAGCATTCGTAATGTATGAATCCCGTGAATAGAGAAATGGGAAATGATTATGCTGTACAAATAAATTAAGCTTTGAATACAAATCGAATTCATTTTCACAAACAAAACATTGCCCGTTTATTGAATCCAATTCATTTTTAAAGCAAGTAATCGCATCTGGAAGAATTGGTTTGTAAATTTTATCTGAATTTGTATTGTGTACTTCATCAAAAATCATCCGCCTTTTACCGGCGAATGATATCTTTTGTAATATTGATTGACGGGAAGAATTAGTCGGCATTTTCTTTAGGTTTTTCTTCTGAAATTTTTTCAGTAGGAATTTTATTTTCGGAATTTATTTTTTCCAATTCCTCCGACTCACCATTTTGTGCCATTAATTCATCATTTCTGGAAGTCCATGGACGTTTTCCAAATATCTTTTCCAGGTCTTCAGCAAAAATAACTTCTTTTTCAATAAGTAATTCAGCTAAAGTATTGTGCTTTTCAGCATTGTCATTTAATATCTTTTTAGCTCTTTCGAATTCAACAGCAACAATATCTTTTGCTTCAGAGTCAATCAGTTCTGCAGTTTTTTCGCTGTAAGGTTTAGTAAATCCATAATCTGAATTACCTGTTGAATCATAATAGCTCATATTGGCTAATTTATCACTCATCCCAAAATAAGCTACCATAGCATAAGCTCTTTTAGTTACGCGCTCCAGATCATTGATAGCACCTGTTGACATTTGATGAAGGAATACTTCTTCGGCAGCACGTCCTCCCAATGTGGAACACATTTCGTCCAGCATATGTTCCCTGTTTGTGAGCTGACGTTCTTCGGGCAGATACCAGGCTGCACCTAAAGCTTCTCCACGTGGTACGATAGTCACTTTAACAAGTGGATTGGCATATTCAAGCATCCAACTAATGGTAGCATGACCTGCTTCATGATATGCTATAGATTTCTTTTCGGCAACGGTTGTTATTTTGGTCTTCTTTTCCAAACCACCGACAATCCTGTCCACAGCATCCAGAAAATCCTGTTTTTCAACAAATGATTTATTTTTACGTGCAGCAATCAAAGCAGCTTCATTACATACATTTGCTATATCGGCACCTGAAAATCCCGGTGTCTGCCTTGACAAGAAATTAACATCTACAGTTTCATTTATTTTAATCGGGCGAAGATGAACATTAAAAATTTGTTTTCTTTCATTGACATCCGGTAAATCAACATGAATCTGGCGGTCGAACCGGCCTGCACGAAGTAATGCTTTATCAAGAATATCAGCCCTGTTGGTTGCAGCTAAAATGATCACACCGCTGTTTGAACCGAAACCATCCATTTCTGTCAGCAATTGGTTCAGCGTATTTTCACGTTCATCATTACTTCCCATATTTGGATTTTTACCACGGGCCCTACCAACTGCATCAATTTCGTCAATAAATATAATACAGGGTGCTTTCTCTTTAGCCTGACGGAATAAATCGCGTACCCTTGAAGCCCCTACCCCAACGAACATTTCAACAAAATCAGAACCCGACATAGAGAAAAAAGGTACATCAGCTTCGCCTGCAACTGCTTTGGCTAGCAATGTTTTTCCTGTTCCCGGAGGGCCTACCAATAAAGCACCTTTAGGTATCTTACCTCCTAATTCTGTATATTTCGATGGATTTTTAAGAAAAGCAACGATTTCTTCAATTTCCTGCTTTGCTTCCGCTAATCCTGCAACATCTTTAAATGTAATTTTATTCGTAGTGTCTCCCTTATCAAAAAGCTGAGCTTTTGATTTTCCAACATTAAAGATTCCGCCTCCGGAACCACCACCCATTTGGCCTGACATTCTACGGTTCAAAAATACAAAGAATAGTATTAAAAGTAAAAACGGCAATATATACATGAATACATCATAATAGTTTCTACTTTCTTTATAGTCAACGAGTCCGTTAAAGCCATACCTTTCTTTTTCCGCTTGAATAAATCTCGAAAATTCAGCTGAAGGTGGTATATTGACAGTGATGAGTCGTTCTTTTGAGTAAAGATCAAATTTTTCTCCATAAACTGCCTTAAGAGTTTTTGTATCTTTTTTCGTCAACGAATCCTTCAGTACTTTAGGACTTAGAGCCAACAATCTGTATTTTTCACCAAATGCTTTATCCAGGGCTGCAGTATCATTCGATATTTTTGAATAATCCACTAATTGAGCTTCAATAGTATTTTTCGAATTAAATACATCAATTTTAGCTATCATACCTTGTCTAACATACTCTTGAAATGTAGTATAGGGGACTTCTTTTGTGGGTGTATTCTCGTTAAAAAGCCATGAACCAATCAAAACTAATATGGTTATACCATATATCCATGAAATATTAAATTTAGGGAATTTACCCGTTGGTTTGATCGGACTTTGATTCGGGGTCTTATTTTCCATTATATTCCTATTGTTATCGTTAGTTACTTATAGATAAAACAAAAAACTAGTATCTTGGTTTTTGATTAAAATTACAAATCAAAAAAAAATCAGAGTATATCCTCCAATTTCTTCAAATCGGCGTCGGACCACAAATGTTCGATGTCGTAAAATGCCCTGGTTGCACGTTGAAATACATGCACAATTATTTGTCCATAATCCATTGCTATCCATTCACAGTTTTGAAAGCCATCTGTTGCATAAGGTTTAACCTGTATTTGTTCACGAACCCAATCTTTTATTGATTGTGCAATGGCATTAACATGTACATTCGAATCACCTTCACAAATTACAAAATAGCAACATGGAGCTTCGTGTAATTTATTCAGGTTAACAACTACTATATTTTTTCCTTTTCGTTCCTGTATTCCTTCAACAATTTTATTTACAATTTGTTCGTTTTCCTGCATTCTGTCGTTCAATTATTTTAATTTTGAAAATGGTTACAAAGATACAGTTAAATGCCCGTAAATGAAAATGTTGTTGTGAATAATATCCTATAATGTTCATTAAATCTGTCGAAATCAGCATTTATTGATAAATCCTGTGAAATCAGTATTTATAAATGAATCTTATAAATTTAATGACCCAACTATCTGATTAATAATTATAACTATCCAAACAAATGAGATCATAAACATAAAGAAGTCCAATGCAAATTGTGCATTGGACTTCTTTATATATATTTCAGTTAATTATTTAATAATTGAAAGAAATGTTTCATCAGTAGCAAACTTAGAGAACTCAATGTCTTTAGCTGCTTTCTGAGCATAAGTACCATCAAGCTTAATAGCCGTTTTAAGATTGCTGTAAACAGCATCGCGGTCATTTGTACGCGCTCCTATGATTGCTCCAAGATAAGCTGTTAAGGCATTAGGGCGTGCGACTGTTGATAATGTCGTACGTGCACCATTATAATCGGCATTCAGTATCTGAACAATGGCAGTATTATTTGAAGCAGTTGAACCGAAATAGGTTTTAGCTTTTGAATAATCACCTTTTATCAGATAAACGGTACCTAATCCTTCTCCTACATTTCCGGTAGTTCCTGCAGCCTTACCGAAGTATTCTTCAGCTTTAGCCAAATCACCTTTTGCCAATGAAGTTAAACCGGCATTATAATTAACATCTGCATTTGTTGGTTCGATTTCCAATGCTTTTGCAAAATAACGGGAAGCGTCATCAACATTACCCTGTTGAAATTTAACTGCACCCAAATTATTGAAACCACGTACATCAGTTGGAAATTGTTCGGTTACTTTTTGATAAATAGTTGCCTTTTCGCCTAAATCAGTTGTCAAAGTTGCAGCATAAAGCAATTCTTCAACATTTAATTTAGTTGCATCATCTTTCGCTAATTTCAAAATAACAGAATCCGCTTTACCTGTTACATCTACAGTCAGTTTTAATTTTGAACGACGTAATTGAGGAAGAATTTCTTCTGCAATTTGTTTGAATGCAACAGAAAGGTTTTTGATCTGACGGTTACGTTCTTCTGGATCTGTATACATTGTCAAGACACGCAAAATAACCTGTTTATCCTGAATATTTGATTTTTCCATTAATGCCTGGAATCCTTCCCAGTCTTCAGGAGTAAATTTAGAATCGATTTTTACTTTTGTCTTTAGTTTTTTCAATTCTTTATTCATGAATCCCTGGGTTACTTTCTCACGGCTTTCAGCTAAATTGGTATTCAATTTCAACGGACCTTCAGGGGAAGCATATGAAGATAAGTTGAATCCTGAAACTTGTTCGTTAGGAGTTTCTTTAGCTTCTTTTATTTTTTTAGTCAACGAAACCATATCGGCTGAACTGGTTTCAGACTTACGAAGATTCGATTGTTGAATCAGGAACATGATATCAGCTTCCTGTTGCTGTTGAATAACACGTTGAAATTTATCAGGTATAATTACTGGATTCATCTCAGTTTCATTGGTAGAAACCAGTTGTGATGTTGCAATAATACCATCTGCAACTTTTACACTTGGGATCTGATATGTTTTCTTTTTTTGAACGACACTAAATTCCAGATAGAGTTCCGATTTAGCCATTTCGGGTACATAATCAAATGATGCTTTCACAGTATAATTACCACCTGCTTTGAATGCAATCGTTTTATCATTTCCTTTTACTTTTTCGCCCTGAAAAACTACAGGTGTTCCTTTAACTTCCTTACCTTCGAATTTTAATACCGGAGTCACTGTTAGGACAGCCCGTTTGTTAAAATACTTAACCGGGAAAGTACCGGTAATTGTAGCATCCACTTTTCCACCTTTTACTTCGAGAGGATTGGGATTACATTTAAATAAGCTAGGATCTAATGCGGTCAGGTCTTTGCTACAAGAACTGAGTACTAACGCAAACACCATCGAAACCGCGAAAAATAATTGCTTTTTCATAAAGTTGTTTTTTAATAATAAATTATTTAATTTCTGTTTTGTTTATTCAGTCGGCAAATATACAATCTTTCAATGAATTTTGCCTTACTTTGCAATCGATTTTGACATTTTTTGTTAATACGTTTTCATAAACCGAACTATTAAATATACAACATCTTTTAAGTTCATTTTTTATCTATTTTTATACTATGAAAAAACCTTATCATATACTACTACGTCTAATTATGTTAATTTCTTACTTAACTGTAAGTAAACTAATTAACCGTATAAAATTAATCTTATCCTATTTGTTTTCATTTTCCGGATTTCAGATGAAACAAAATATTTATCCGGTTTTTGTTTCTGTTGAAATAACAAATTATTGCAATTTACACTGTCCCGAATGCCCTGTTGGAATGGGGCGGTTTTCAAAAACAAAAAAGATCTCATTTGATTCATCATTATACAAGAAGCTGATTGATGAATTAAAACCTACACTTGAGCATATAATTCTTTATTTTCAGGGAGAACCTTTCCTAAACAATCAATTGCCGGAACTGATTAAACTGGCTCATGATTCAAGGATTTATACATCCACTTCCACAAACGGGCAATTTCTTAATGAAAAGATTGCCAAAGAAATAGTTCTATCAGGTTTAGACAAAATAATTATCTCAATCGATGGTAGTACTCAACCTGTTTACGAAACTTACAGGGTTGGTGGTGACCTTAAAAAAGCCATTGATGGAATCAAATATTTAAATGATTGGAAAAAGACATTGAAATCAATCACGCCCCTTGTTGAAATTCAATTTTTGGTACTTAAAACCAATGAACATCAAATGAATGAAATGCAAAAAATGGCGAAATCATTGCATGTAGACAAGTTAACTTTTAAAACAGCTCAACTTTATGATTTTGAAAACGGAAGTAATTTTTTAACAACGAAAAGCAGATATGCCCGATACAAAAAAACAGTTGATGGTAAATACAAACTCAAAGGGAAACAGACAAATCATTGCTGGAGGGTATGGAGTGGTGCAGTTATAAATGTACATGGAGAAGTATTACCCTGCTGTTTTGATAAAGCATCCGAATATTCATTTGGAAGTATTCCTGAACATTCTTTTTTGAGCTGTTGGCAGAGCAAAAAAGCATTCGACTTTAGAAACAAGATCATTAAAAACAGGAAACAATTCGATATGTGCAGGAATTGTACGGAATGAGGAGAAAGTTAATTAGTCGATTGGTTGATTGGTTGATTAGTTAATTAGGTGACTGGTTGATTGGTTGAATAAAGTTATCCTATACAGTTTTTGATTTTATAAATTGGAAGTCGTAAATAAATAAATTGTATAAGTCTTCGATTATTTAAAAGAACTGTATTTTATTAAGATATAACTGTATTGAAAAGAGAAAAAGATCCGGAAAGTACTTCCGGATCTTTTTTCTCTTTTTTTAGATTGAATTTCTATTTAAAAATTGCTTTAAACAGATCATTTCCATTTGCATATAAGAGCAATGCAAAAAGCAACATCATACCAACAGTCTGAGCATATTCAAGAAACTTTTCATTTGGTTTTCTTCGGGTAATCAGCTCATAGATCAGGAATAGTACATACCCCCCATCCAAAGCAGGGATCGGTAAGAAATTCATAAAAGC
>Ga0302288_1000534_pt1 | contig 29998 bp, 25 predicted proteins | sample III_Fen_N1_1_FD_194549 | JGI IMG/M metagenome (GOLD analysis project Ga0302288, IMG submission 194549) | Peat permafrost microbial communities from Stordalen Mire near Abisko, Sweden - III_Fen_N1_1 | ecosystem: Environmental > Terrestrial > Soil > Wetlands > Permafrost | place: Sweden: Abisko...
TTCTGATTTTTTATGTAACAAATTATAAAATATCAATCTACAATTTCTTATTTTTAGTATACCTAAAATGCTTTTTTTATACAGTGTATTTTTAATGATCAATTCTATTCAAAAACACATTCAGGGTTCAATTTCATTTGAGCCCTCAAATTTCTGTATTTTTTTTCAATATATCAAATAAAACAGGCTTTATTGTTGAAATACATGAAAATAATTTTTTTGGTTTGATTTGGAAAAATATAAAAACACTCTTAATTTATCGTATATGGTAAATTTACATATGATTTTTCAGGATAGTAATTAGAATTAAGTAGCTACAATCCAATATATTGGTAAATTAATTGAATTTTCACAGAATGATTGAGAGAAAAAGCAAAAAATATTCTTATTTTTGTAACTCAAATTTAAGTAAATATACGGACGATGCAATTAAACAGAACTGTTGATTTTAATTGTTTCAACTTAATAATGACTGAAATTCCTATTAAAAATTCTTTATAATCAATTTAAATATTCAGATCATGGAATCTACCATTAAACTTTATTCATTAAAAGCAGTTGAGATAAAAACGTATATTTATGCTTCACTTTTCGTTGCAGGAAATATAGTATTGCCACAACTTTGTCATTTACTTCCTCTTGGTGGCCAAATGTTGCTGCCAATTTATTTTTTTACTCTTATTGCAGCTTATAAGTATGGTTTCTTTACAGGTTTACTTACTGCTATAGCTTCTCCACTTATTAACCACGCTCTTTTTGGTATGCCGGCTGCTGAAATGCTGACAATCATTCTAATAAAATCAGCTTTACTTGCAATAGCAGCAAGTTATATGGCTCAACATACAAAACAAATCAAAATTGGAAGTATACTATTAGTGATTGTTTTCTATCAGGGAATAGGTATGATGGCTGAGTTTGCTTTAACCGGTAGTTTTATGGCAGCCATGCAGGATATCCGTTTGGGTTTCCCAGGTATGATCCTTCAACTGGTGGGAGGCTTTTTCTGTTTGAAAGCATTAAAAAATTTTTAGTTTATAGTTTATAGTAAATACTATCTTTGTTCCAATTGGAAATTGTAAATGATTAAATTGTAAATCAAAAATAAGGATGAAGTCTTTTGAGAAAGTATTGGAACGGGTTCGTACAATTGAAATACCTGAAACATTTGATATGGTAGTTGCAATAGCGAACGGTGGAATAATTCCTGCAGCTATGATTAATCAACGGTTAGGTTGTGAATATCATTTATTAAAGTTGAATTTAAGGGATGCCATGCAAAATAAATTGTATGATAAACCCAGATTACTTGAAGAAATAGACTTTTCTTTTAAAGGAAAAAAAATTTTATTGGTTGACGATAGAGTGAAAACAGGTACTACTCTTGAATTTGCAAAAGAATTACTATCAGATGCTGCATTAGTCAGAACCCTGGCTGTGAATGGAATTGCAGATTATTGTTTGTATAATGAAACCTGTTTCAGGTTTCCCTGGTTAGTATAATTCAGTCAGATTTATAAATTATTCGTCGGAGTGAAATGTGTAGCTTAAAAATTACTATCTTTGCACCGAAATGACAAATAGAATTTATTTAGTGAAATAATGCTATCTTGCAGTTCATTAAGTTTCAACATTTTCATTAGATATGAATTAAGCATTATTCATTTTGTATATTTAAAAGCGTTCACTTTATTTTATGATTAATCGAGTATTATTGCGTATTAAGATTGTCCAAATCTTATATTCCTATTATAAAAGCGACAGCAAATCGATTCCTGTTGCCGAAAAAGAATTGTTTCACAGTATCGAAAAAACATATGATCTTTATTATCATCTGCTTCAACTGTCGATTGAAATTACCAGATTTTCAGCTGAACGTATTGAAACAAAACGAAACAGACTTCGTCCCACAGAAGAAGATCTCCATCCAAACACCCGCTTTATAGACAATTCATTTGTTTTGCAGCTATCGAAGAATATTCAGTTTAATGAATACCTGACAGCTCATAAACTATCATGGGTAAATTATCCGGAAATTATCAAAGAACTTTTTGAAGAATTAATATGTACCGATTTCTATACGGATTATATGAATGCTTCAACAGTGGATTATGTCGCTGATAAAGATGTCTGGCGTAAGATATTTAAAAAGGTAATACTTCAGAATGAAAATCTGGATGACTCCATTCAGGATCAAAGCATTTACTGGACGGATGATATTGAAATGGTGGTTAGTTTTGTTATTAAAACTATCAAACGGTTTGATGCTTCAAAAGGAGATGAACAGGAATTATTACCTATGTTTAAAGATCAGGAAGATATTGATTTTGCAAGCAAACTTATACGAAGTGTATTAACCAAAGGTCCGGCTTTACGTGAAATGATTGATGTAAATACAAAAAACTGGGAAATTGACAGGATTGCATTTATGGATATTATCATCATGGAAGTGGCTTTAGCTGAGTTAATGGACTTCCCGACAATACCTGTGAATGTAACTTTGAATGAATATATTGAGATTGCCAAAGCATACAGTACTGAAAAAAGCGGAACATTTATTAATGGCGTACTTGATAATATTGTGGGTCAATTGAAAGCCGAAAATAAACTGATTAAAGTAGTCATGTTTAGTGATAATAAAAAATAATAAACTATTTTTGTACATATAAATCAATAAAAAAGAAAAGAAATGAATCTATTAAGCATTTTGTTACAAGCAGCCGCTCCTGCAGCAGGTGGTGTTAGCAGTTATTCGGGAATTTTAATGATGGTGTTGATATTTGTGGTATTCTATTTCTTTATGATACGTCCACAAAGCAAACGTCAGAAGGAAATTAAAAAACAACGCGAATCAATGCAGGTTGGTGACAAAGTAGTCACTTCAGGTGGTATTTACGGAAAAGTAAAAGAATTAAAAGAAACAACAGTTATTATTGAAATAGCTGAAAATGTTCGGATTAAAGTTGATAAGAACTCTGTTTTCGCAACTGCAGATGATATTCAAACTCCGGTAAAATAATCGGTCCTATGGCTGAAAAAAAAGACGTAAATTTTATCAGTTATTACATTCAAAAGCTTAAATCATTCTTTTTTACAAAAGATATTTTAAGCTTTTTGTTTTTTCTTGCATTGTCCTCTACGTTCTGGTTTGTTCATGCCCTGGGTAAAGAAAGAGAAACAAATATTGTTGTACCTGTCAGATATGTAGGTATTCCAATAAATGTAGCAATAACTAATTCACCCCCGTCGGAAATATCATTAAATATTAAAGACCAGGGAATGAGGCTTTTTGATTATTCTAAAAATCATATAACCCCATTAACAATTGATTTGAGCAGAGTCTTTTATCAAAAAGGTGAAATACTGATTACTCCCGATTTATTGAGTGGACGTATCAGACGTTATTTAAAACCTACAACATCTATTCTAAATATTCATCCTGATTCGATATTAATTCAGTATGAAAAATTAGGTGTGAAAACTTTACCTGTTAAACTCTATTCGAAAATTGAGCTCGCAAATCAATATATGTTGAGTAATGATATTCAAATTGATCCAAAATTAATTACTGTTTTTGGACCTAAAAGAATACTTGACAACCTCAACTATGTGAGTACCGAAAATCTTGAACTGAAAAATTTAAACGATACAGGATTTTACCAATGCAAATTAAAACCAATAAAATTAGTCCGTTTTTCGGTTAAACAAACAAAAGTTAGTATTTTTGTTGAACCATTTACTGAAAGAAAAGTACAAATTCCGGTAACGTCTGTAAATTGTCCACAGAATATATCTATCCGGACATTTCCTGCATTTGTCAACGCAACTTATACTGTGGGTTTAAGTCAGTTTTATACGTTAACACCAACCGACATTCAGGTTTTTATTGACTATCATGATTTAAAAGTCTCTAAACAGAGTAAGCAAACGCTTAAAATAAAAAATAACACTACACATATATCGAATATCAGAATTTCACCTTCTGAAGTGGAATTTATATTAGAAGAAAAATAAAGCATATCAATTCTCCTTTTTAAAGAGAATTGATATATAAAATTACCCAATGGAAAATATTCAAATGGTTGACTTAAAAAGTCAATATCAAAAAATCAAAACAGAAGTTAACGCAGGTATTCAGGAAGTAATTGACACAGCATCATTTATAAAAGGAAATAAAGTAACTGATTTCCAACATCAATTAGAAACCTATTTGAATGTAGGTCATGTAATTTCGGTTGGAAACGGAACAGATGCTCTTCAAATAGCACTTATGTCACTCGGATTAGTTGCAGGTGACGAAGTAATAACACCAACATTTACTTTTATTGCTACCGCTGAAGTAGTCGCTTTACTAGGTTTAACTCCGGTTTTAGTTGATGTTGAATACGGAACTTTCAACATGTCCGTTGAATCACTCAGGAAAGCCATAACTCCTAAAACTAAAGCAATTGTTCCTGTTCATCTTTTTGGACAAAACGCGGATATGGAAGCAATATTAGATATTGCAAAAGAATATCATCTTTTTGTTATAGAAGATGCTTGTCAGTCAATAGGCTCTGAATATACATTCTCTGATGGTCACACAGCTCTGTCAGGTTGCATGGGTGATATTGGCTGTACTTCCTTTTTTCCTTCAAAAAATTTAGGTTGTTACGGTGATGGAGGAGCTATCTTTACAAACAATGATGCGCTGGCTGATAAAATGAAAGCTATTTCAAATCATGGTATGGTGGTACGTTATCATCATGACATAATCGGAGTTAATTCACGCCTTGATAGTATTCAGGCTGCTGTTCTGGGAGTTAAACTGAAACACCTGAATGAATATTGTACCAGTCGACAATCTGCTGCAATTTTTTATGATGCAGCTTTTGCACATAACGATAAATTTACTATTCCAGCCCGTTCTAAACAATCAACTCATGTTTTTCACCAGTATACTTTAAAATTAAATGGTGTAAACCGCGCAGAATTGCAAAAACATTTAAAAGATAAAGGTGTTCCTGCCATGATATATTATCCTGTTCCGTTGCATTTACAAAAAGCTTACCGTGATGACCGGTACAAGGCAGGTGATTTCCCAATTGCAGAAAAATTGTGTGAATGTGTACTATCACTGCCCATGCACACAGAACTTTCGGCTGACCAACTGGATTATATAACAGAGAGCGTTTTGGAGTTTGTTGATTAGTTGAGTAAGTTAAGTAAGTTCAATAAGTTGAATAAGTTGATTGAGTAAATTAAGTTGATTCTTTGTGCATATTTAATTCAATTTAATTCTACATATTCAATCTGTCAGATTATAAATCCCATACTTTCTTTCTAATTTACCATTCAACCAATTATTAAATTAACGAATCAACATATTAACCAACAAATTACTATCAACCAATTAACTTAATTAACCAATCAACTTAGTCAACTTAATCAACCTATAACGAATCAATGGAATACTTTGCACACGATACAGCCATTATTGATGAGGATTGCTCAATTGGAAATGGCACAAAAATATGGCATTTTTCGCATATTATGTCTGGAAGTATTATAGGAGAACGTTGCAATATCGGGCAAAATGTAGTAATTTCGTCTTCAGTTATTCTGGGTAATAATGTAAAGATACAAAATAATGTATCTGTTTATACCGGAGTGATTTGCGAAGATGATGTGTTTCTTGGACCTTCCATGGTTTTCACTAATGTGATAAATCCACGGAGTCACGTAAGCAGGAAAAATGAATATGCAAATACAATCGTTCGTAAAGGAGCAAGTGTTGGTGCAAATGCAACAATTGTATGTGGAAATGAAATAGGTGAATATGCATTAATAGGGGCAGGAGCCGTAATTACTAAGACTGTAAAGCCGTTTGCACTGGTAATGGGGAATCCTGCCAGACAAACAGGATGGGTAAGTGAAAATGGCCTTAAATTACATTTCAACTCAGCTAATATTGCAACTTGTCCTGAAACAGGACAAGAGTATGAATTAAAAGATAACGAAGTAAAACGATTGAAATAATTTTAAAACAATAAAGATGATAAAATTCGCTGTAATTGGACAGGGACATATTGGGAAACGTCATGCTGAAATGATTCGTCGCAACCCTGAATCGGAATTAATAGCAGTTTGCGATGTGTTATCGAAAGAAAAACTTGGTTTAGCAGATATTCAGGAAGATTTTTTCTCAAATTTTGAAGATTTACTAGCTGCTGATTTAGATATTGATGTCATTAATATCTGTACTCCAAATGGATTTCATGCCGAATATGCTATTAAAGCTTTACAGGCCAAAAAACATGTTGTTATTGAAAAACCGATTGCACTGACAAAAAAAGATGCAGAGAATATTCTTTTTAAATCGTTAGAAATGTCGCGTCACGTGTTCTGCGTCATGCAAAACCGCTATTCCCCACCTTCAGTATGGTTGAAAGAACTGGTTGATAATAATACTTTAGGGGAAATATTTATGGTTAAACTCGATTGCTACTGGAATCGTGATGATCGTTATTATAAAAAAGGAAACTGGCATGGTGATGCAAAATTAGATGGTGGAACATTGTTTACACAGTTTTCGCATTTTATTGATATTATGTATTGGCTTTTCGGTGATGTAAAAAATATCAAAGGAAATTTTGCTGATTTCATGCATAAAGATCTGACTGATTTTGAAGATAGTGGGGTAGTTACTTTCGACTTTATAAATGGTGGTATGGGTAGTTTAAACTATTCGACGGCAGTTTGGGATACTAATCTGGAAAGCAGTATCACTATAATAGGTTCTAAAGGTACAGTGAAAGTAGCCGGTCAATATATGAATGAAGTAACTTACTGCCATATTAAAGATTATGTAATGCCTGAACTGGCAGCATCAAATCCTCCAAACGATTATGGACTTTACAAAGGGTCAGCACAAAATCATCATTATGTAATTGAAAATGTAATCGAAAAATTAAGTGATAAAGGGAATATTACAACGAATGTACTGGAAGGATTAAAAGTAGTCGAAATTATAGAACGGATTTATGCTGTTCGGGATACACAATGGAAGAAATAAATTAACAAGATTATGATACAACGCATTCAAACACTGTATTTATTAGGAATTGTCATTTTGTCGGGAATTATTGCATTCTCTCCGATAGCCGATTTATTGAATAAAGTTGACAATTTAATTTATCTTGTTGATTATAATGGCATTTCACTTGTTAAATCAACAGGGAATATTATTGAATCAAGAATCTGGGGTTTAACATCCATCTCATTAGTTGTTTCAATTCTGGCATTGATAACTATTTTTTCTTTTAAAAACAGGTTAAAACAAATTCGCCTGACAGTGATTAATATGATTTTTATAATTTCTTATTATATTTTCCTGATTATCTATTTATGGTCGGCTTGCGCACGTTTGCATACTGACTGGCATTTGCATTTTGCAGCTGTTTTACCACTTGTAAATTTGATTTTGAGTTATTTAGCTATTGGAGCCATTGGAAAAGATGAAAAATTAATCAAATCAATGGATAGGATTAGATAGAATTATCAGATTAAAATTAAGTACAAAAACGCCTTTTTTATCAAAGGCGTTTTTTGTTTTTAAATCTTAGCCGAACAAAGATTATCATTCAACTGTTTAAATTGCAATTTAGATAAACAGAAAAATGAAAACAACTATATCCTTATTAATCATATGCATGTTCCTGTTTATAAGTCAAAGTGCATGCAATCAACAAGTAAAAAAAATGAAATATAATCCACTAACACCCGAAGAACAGGCTGTGATCATACATAAGGCAACAGAACGGCCTTTTACAGGTGAATATGATACAGTCTTTGCAAAAGGAACCTATGTATGCAAGCAATGTGATGCACCTCTTTACCGTTCGGAAGATAAATTTGATTCTCATTGCGGTTGGCCTAGTTTCGATGATGAAATACCCGGAGCCGTAAAACGAATTAAAGATGCAGATGGTCAACGAACCGAAATTATTTGTGCAAATTGCGGAGCACATCTGGGTCATGTTTTTACAGGTGAAGGATTAACGAAAAAAAATACACGGTTTTGTGTCAATTCTATTTCTATGAAATTTATTCCTGCTGCCAAAGAAAATGCTTCAACTGATAAAACTCATGAAATTGCTTATTTTGCCTCCGGTTGTTTCTGGGGTACCCAATATTATCTCATGAAAGCAAAAGGGGTTATTTCAACGACAGTAGGCTATATGGGCGGACACACAAAGAATCCAACGTACAGAGAAGTGTGTACCGGTGAAACAGGTCATGTTGAAACAACGGAAGTCGTTTTTGATAATACAAAAACATCGTATGAAGAACTGGTAAAACTCTATTATGAAACACATGATTTTACTCAGGTAGGTGGCCAGGGACCTGATATTGGCGATCAATACCGGTCAGTTATTTTTTATTGTTCTGAAGACCAACATAGGCTTGCCGAAAAGTACAAGGAAATTCTTACTCAAAAAGGATACAAAGTAGCAACAATTCTCAGACCTGCACCTGAATTCTGGAAAGCGGAGGATTATCATCAGGAATACTATGCTAAAAATCATGGTACACCGTATTGCCATATTTATAAAAAGCTATTTTGAAGTTCTCTAACGAATAAATAAATAATAATTGGCAGGATGCTGAAATGTAATCTATTGCAGATTAACAAACAAATTATTTAACTATCCATAAGTACTAATATAAAAAAAAGTCACCTGTTTAAAGGTGACTTTTTTATTCTTTCAAATTCGTATTAATTCGCTTTAATTCGTATTATTCAACAACAGCTTTTACTTTATAACCTTCATTTTGAAGTTGTTTTATCAATCCGTTATTACCTCCTAAATGAATAGCACCGACTGTAACGAAGCAGGATGATTCTTTGAAGAATGCAGGTAATTTTGACATCCAATCGGTATTCCGGTTATCTACAAGTTTAGCATATTCTTCTTCAGTCATTTCTGTAATATTATCAGGTCCCTTTGATAATTCAACAAAATTATCCAACTTTCCTGCCTTATATAACTTATTAAGTTGAATCATTTCATTGAGGATAATTGTTTTTTGCCGGATTGTTTCAACCAGAATGTCAGCCTGGCGCTCAAGACTGCCAATGCCATATAAGACAGCAATTTGCTGTTGAACAGTTTCTAAACCTACAATTTTCATTCCCTTCTCTGCTGCTACCAACTGAAAGTAAGATTCTGATTGTTTGTCGTCAGTGAACCCTGTAAGTTTCTTGAAAATTTCCATTTCGTACATAGACAGGATTAAAGAAGGATTAAGTATACTTACATCTTTCAATCCGAATTTCATCACTGATTTTAATTCCAGGTCCAGTAATTTGGATTGATCTTCATTTAATAAGTCATTTATTCTTGTCTGATTGGGCATAATAGCAGCCTGTTGAATTTTGGCAGTTGCATCAATATTGTTCATTACTACTTCAGCAACAACCAAATCGCATTCATTAAACGCTTTGAATAAACCGGGAACACTATCTAAAAACTGAATAGGAATCAGATTATGTGTAGCAAAAAGATAGGAGGGATGTTTAAGCCCTTTCCCTGATACTTTCCACAAAAGTTGAGCCTGAAGGGATGAAAAGCCAAGCAACAACGAAATAATTATCAATCCGTTTTTTTTCATGAATTTGCAGTGTTATATTTTACTACAAAGATAGCGAAGATATTCAGATTTAACAGTTCATCTTTCATAAATATATACAAGAGTGAATTCCGTTTGTTTAAAAAATATGTATGAAATTAATACCTAAGGATTCAAAATTATTTATTGATCTGGTTGAACATCTACAAAAACATAAATTTCAACATCACGTCAATTATTATTTTTTAATTATTAATTATTAATTACATATACATTATCTTTGCATAGATAAAAACTATAGATTATGACACTGCAACAACTTGAATATGTACTGGCACTGGACAAAACACGGCATTTTGTTCGTGCAGCTGAATCGTGTGGGGTAACTCAACCTACTTTAAGTGCCATGGTACAAAAACTGGAAGATGAAATGGATTGCAAAATCTTCGACCGTTCACAGCAACCGATTGAACCGACCGAAATAGGAAAAGAGATTATAAAACAGGCACATGTAATTGTTTATCTTGTAAATCAATTAAAGGAAAGCGTTCAAACGGAAAAGAAATCTCTTTCCGGATCACTTCATTTAGCTATAATTCCAACAATAGCACCTTATCTGTTACCACATTTCATTGCATCATTTAAAAATCTGTATCCGGATATAATATTGAAAGTTAGTGAATTGCATACTGATACAATCATTGAAAAATTGCGTGTTGCCGAAATTGATATGGCCATCCTTTCGACCCCGCTTGATAATCCGAAGATTCTTGAAGTGCCATTGTATTACGAAAAATTTGTAGCTTATATTTCGCCTAAGGAGCCCATATACGAACTGAAAGAACTCTCGGCTACAGATATGCCACTGGATAAATTATGGGTGCTGGAGGAAGGACATTGCTTACGTAACCAGGTCTTTAATTTCTGCACCGAAAAGCCACAACAAAACTCTATTTATGAAGCAGGAAGTATCGATACATTAGTTAAAATAGTTGATGTGAACGGAGGATATACTGTCATTCCCGAACTTCATATCGAATTATTAACTGAAAAACAAAAGTTGAATTTACGTGAAATAGTAAATCCTGAAGCAACCCGTGAAATATCAGTAGTCATCCGACACGATTTTGTTCGTGAAGGGATATTGAACGCCGTTGCCGAATGTGTGAAACAAATTATTCCCCCTCATATGTTGGATACAAGACTAAAGAAATTTGCCATCCGCATTTAGGTTGTTTGAAAGTTTGAAGTTTGAAGTTTGAAAGTTTGAAAAGTTCCGTGTTCCGTGTTCTGCGTTATGGGTTGATGATTCTTTTATTGGTTAATTTGCTAATTAAATGGCAAAATACCAATTGTAAATTGTAAATGAATAAATTGTAAATAGTAAATGGTCTTATTTCTTAAACCGTTGCAGTAAATTATAAGCTTTATATATTCCCAATTCCCCGGCTTTACTTAAATCCGCCAATCCTTTTGTATCGTCACCCAAGTACAAATAAGCCAGACCTCTGTTGAAATACGCTTCTGAAAAATCAGGATCAATTTCAATAGACTTTGAAAAATTAGCAATAGCTGTTCTGAAATCTTTCTGAGAACATAATGTATTTGCTAAATTGTAATACGCAAAGGAGAAATCAGGATTTGCCAATATCACTTTATCGTAATCAGATTCTATCATCTCAACATTAAAATTCAATTTAGTGTTGTCCTGATTCTTTAAATTCCCGGTTAGCATATTAGTTTCCTTTATTTCTACTGGTTCCGGTTTGTCTGACTTATTATTTTTATTGATTAATTTCGATTCAACATTAGCCCTGGCAAAAATAGCCAGAATAAAATTAGGACGAATTTCAATTGCTTTGTTCAAATCTTCAAGAGCACCTATATAATCTTTAACTGAAGTAAATTCCAACGCCCTTGTGAAATAGATGTCAGCATTTGAATTGTTTTTAGAAATTGAATCAGTCGTTCTTTTTATTGCAGTGAAATAGAAATTTGCAAGATCAGATGTTAACGGTAACTCTATATTCGAAATTCCTAAAGGAGCCGGAATGATTTTTTCTTTATTATATTTTTCTATTGTTGGATGAAACAGATTCGTTCTCCGTAATGGGTATTTATAGGTAATAAAGCTTAATATAAAATCACTTTCATTGGTTAGATTAGTAAATTTATCCTGTACAGTCCCTTTGTAAGATACCGTATTTTGATTTTGATTTTCATTAATTGAGTCAAAATTATTTTGTTGTGCTATTTGATAAAACAGTTTATTGGTACCCCCTATAGTTGATTTTTGGGTATTTGTTACCATTTGATTTTTTGCAGATAATCGTTCTTTTGCTTTATGATTATAGTAATCTTTATTCAAATCAATATTTTTAGCTTTCTGACGGTATTGAAAGGCACTCTTAGTATTTCCAAGCTTATCTTCAATTTGAGCCATTTCTTCATAAGCAGGTATATAATAAGGATAAATTGAAAGAATCTTTTTAAAATCAATCATTGCTTTTTTATGATAGCCAAGTGATTTTTCAATTTCTGCTTTTTGAAGGATTGCTTCTGTTTTAGTAGTATCAAGTTTAATTACTTTATTGAAATCAGTTAATGCATTGTTTTTATCGCCAAGATATGCTCGTAATAGTCCCCTGTTAAAAAAAGCCAGATACTCCGTACTATCCATCTTAACAGCATTGTTGAAATCGCTTAAAGCCTGATTGAAATTTTTCTTATTGTTATTTATATTCCCTCTGTTAATATAATCGCCCGAATAAGCTGAATGCAGTTTAATTGCCTCATTATAATCACTCAGGGCACCATCATCATCCTTTCTGATCATTTTAATAAGCCCTCGTGCGCTCCAACCCAGATAACTGTTTTTATCTGATTCAATTAACTTGTTAAACGTTTTTTCGGCTTTTAATGTGTCCTTTAATTCGAGTTCATTATTTCCTCTGTAGTATAGCCATACATACTTTTTGGGAAAGAGTTTCAACAAAGATTCTATATCATTAATCGCTAAATTATATTCCTTATTTCTTTCGTAAGTTTCTATTCTGTTTATAAGATAAGTGGTATCATTCGGACTGAATTCCAATGCTTTTGTAAAATCTCCTGCAGCTTCTTTATAATACGACATTCTTTTACGTGCAAAACCCCTAAGGTAATAAGCATAATGCATGAATGGATTTCTGTCGATTGCTTCAGTACAATCCTGATCAGCCCCCTGAAAATCACCCAGTTGTATTTTTGCAGATGCACGTAGCATATACGGTTCCGGTAAATACGGTTTGATATTAATTACCTGGTTAAAATACTGAATGGAAAGAACATAGTCATTGAAATACAATGCATTTTGACCAATGGCCAAGATGCGTTCTGTATTCAGTTGTGCCATTAAAAATCCATGACACAAAATAGATAGGATAATGAAAATACTTTTTTTCAAGCTACTAAGTATTAATTAATTATAATTTATTCAAAATCAGTTACTTCACATCCTGAATTGGCATTAAATGAACTCGGGATATCAAATTGCTCTGATGAAGAGTAACCCAAATCCCTGTCTGTCAATACTTTTTTCATATATAATGCCCAGATTGGTAATGCCATAGTGGCACCCTGACCTTGTGCAATATTATCAAAGTGGATTGAACGATCTTCACCACCTACCCAGGCACCTGAAACTAACGAAGGTGTGTATCCCATAAACCAACCATCTGAATTGTTCTGTGTTGTACCTGTTTTGGCACCCATTGGCATAAATAAACCATATTTAGATCGTATTCGTCCTCCTGTACCACCATCCACAACAGCCCTCATCATATAAATCATTTTAAAAGCGGTTGATTCGCTGAATATCTCATGCATTTGTGGTGTAAATTTACCAATTACGTTTCCGTTTGCATCTTCGATCTTTGTTACATATAATGGTTCAACCCTGATCCCTTTATTCGGAAATGCTGTATAGGCACCAACCATTTCACCGACAGATATTTCACAAGGTCCCAGACATAAAGAAACAACAGGATCTAACTGACCTTTTATCCCAAATGACCGCATAAGTTTTACTAAAGATCCCGGAGTAAATAAGCTCATCAGGTAGGCCGAAATCCAGTTGTTTGAGTTAGCTAATCCCCAACGCAGGGTTACCGACTGTCCGATCATATTTTTATTCGAAGCATTCTTAGGTGTCCAGGGCTTACCATTTCCATCTATCAATGTAACAGGTTGTAATGTCGTTTTATCACAAGGCCACATCCCTTCTTCCATAGCCAATGTGTACAAAAAAGGTTTAACGGTCGAACCAACCTGACGACGACCCACATTGACCATATCGTATTGAAATTGGGAGAAATCAGGTCCACCTACATAAGCTTTTACCTGACCATTGTGCGGATCCATTGACATAAATCCACAACGCAGGAAATACTTGTGATAGCGAATTGAATCCATTGGTGACATGGTCGTATCAATATCTCCCTTCGAAGAATAAACCTGCATTTCTATGCGTTCTTTGAATGATGCTTCAATTTCGGATTCGGAATTTCCTGCCGATTTCATCTTCAGGTAACGATCCGATTGTTTCATCGAGCGTTTTAAAGTTGTATTAATATCCTCCTGACTCATGCTTTTGGAAAACGGTGCATAACTTCTGTTTCTCTTTTCTTTGAAAAACGTTTTCTGAAGTGACTGCATATTTTCGTCAACAGCATCTTCGGCATAGGTTTGCATGCGCGAATCGATGGTGGTATAAATTTTCAATCCATCTGTATAGATATTATAGGGAGAACCATCAGGTTTCCTGTTCTTGTTGCAAAAACCATATAATGGATTCGTATCCCATGATTTTCTATCTATATCATATCTCACTTGCTGCCAACTTGCATAATCACCTCTTTCAGGCTCTTTTGCAGTCAATATGATTCGTAGATATTCCCTGAAATATGCAGCAAGCCCTAATTTATGATCTACTTTCTGATATTTGAGGATCAGAGGAATTACTTTTAATGAATCGTACTGCTCCCTGGTAATGAAATCGGCTTTACGCATTTGGTTGAGTACTACATTTCGCCTGTCACGTGTTCGTATGTTATATCTGACAGGATTAAAAAAGGAAGGGTTTTTACACATCCCAATTAAAGTTGCAGCTTCTTCAATTTTTAAATTTCCGGGTGATTTACTGAAATATATCTGGGCAGCCGATTTTATTCCTACAGCATTATTCAAAAAATCGAACTGATTGAGGTACATGCCCATTATTTCATCCTTGGTATATAATCTCTCAAGTTTCACCGAAATAACCCATTCAATAGGCTTTTGTAATGCCCGTTGAATAAAATTTGTTGCCTGTGGCGAATATAATTGTTTGGCTAATTGTTGGGTAATCGTACTTCCACCTCCTGAACTCTTCCTGTGAAGAACACCTGTGAGTACAAATGCGCGGGTAAGTGCCCTGCCATCGATACCCGAATGATCATAAAACCTGACATCTTCTGTTGCAACAAGGGCATTGACTACATTCTTTGAAATCTCACTGTACTGAACGCCGACACGATTTTGTTTGCTATAAAAATAATGGCCTAATAACTGTAAATCTGAAGAATAGATTTCTGTTGCGAATTTGTTTTTAGGATTCTGTAATTCATCGATGGCCGGTAAGTAACCAATCCAACCTACATTAATAAAAACAAACGTTAAAACAATACAAACAATCCCGAAAGCAAATAATCGCCAGAATATACGTTTAAATTTAGTCCGGATATCGTTTTGTTTACTCATTTTTTCCATAATTCCTGTTACATGATAGTGTTGCAAAAGTACTACTTTTTTTTATAAATTATACCTTCATTAGTTGGATTAAAATGAGGTTGGATAACTGTATCCCTGAAGCACTTAAACGAAGTTTACCTTCCGAATCATATACTTGTTCACTATCTATAAATGTTTTTATGTTTTTTAAGCAGTAATCGGCTAATTCAGAACCGAATTCCAATTTCAAAAGTGATACATCTATTCCTTCCGAAGTACGTAAAGAAACCATTACAAAATCATTATACCTATCGTTCAGTGTCAGTTCTTCACGTTCAAAAAAAGTTGTACCGGCATTTACCGCCCGGATATATTCCTGAATGGATGCTATATTCCATTGCCGGGAATGTAAATCATACGAATGAGCAGAAGGTCCAATCCCTAAATAAGGGTCCTCTTTCCAATAAGAAGAATTGTGACGTGATCGATAACCGGGAAGTGAGAAATTAGATATTTCATAGGCTTCAAAACCATTTTGTTTCATTTTCTCAAGTAAAAGCATATACATAGTATTCATAGTCTGATCATCAACTGACTTTATTTTTCCGCTTTCCCGTTGATTCCATAAAGGAGTCCCTTCTTCATAAGTTAATCCATAAGCTGATATATGTTGAATATTCAGACTGAAAGCATTATCCAGTTGCCTTTCCCAGCTTTCGATTGTCTGGAAAGGTAAACCATAGATCAAATCAATGCTGATATTGGCAAATCCGGCAACTTGTGCTCTCGCAACAGCTTCAACAGCCTGCTTTGAAGTATGACGACGGTTGATGCGTTTTAAATCATCATCATCGAACGATTGTATGCCTATGCTTAAACGGTTAAATGGGAGCGAGCGGATTGATTCCAGAAACTCCGGCGTGATATCATCAGGATTTGCTTCAAAGGTTATTTCAGCATCCTTTGAAACCTGATACCGGTTGTTGATTGCTTCAAACAAATCTGAAAACTGTCCGGAATGTAAGATACTGGGAGTACCACCACCAAAATAAATAGTGTTTATGATTGAATTTTGCAGATAATCTTTTCTAATATCGATTTCTTTTATCATCGAATCGATGATGGGTGGTATAAATTGCGGTGCAACTTCTGTGTAGAAATCACAATACGTACATCTTTGTTTGCAAAAGGGAATATGAATATAAATACCTGCCATTTTTAAATATTTAGCTTTCAGTAATTTGAGTTGTGTTCAAAATATTTGTTTAAAATATCTTACAAAAATACTACAATTAGTTTGTATAATCGGAAAAAGCGCGTATCTTTGCACTCGCTTTACAGAAATGATATACACGCCGTCAGCAATGATGTTTACGTGTTTCATAAAGGAAAAGTATTGTACGGGGTGTAGCGCAGTCCGGTTAGCGCACCTGCTTTGGGAGCAGGGGGTCGTGGGTTCGAATCCCGCTACCCCGACAAAAAAAGAACTTATCGGTTTTCCGGTAAGTTCTTTTTTATTTTATGAAACAGAGAACAATATCGTATTTAAAGAAAGATTATTTCCTGACTAAAATATAAGTAAACAAATAGTTTCAGTGTAAATTACCCAACCTATTCCTCGACACTTTACCCATATCTTACATTCTGAATAATTTCTTCAATTTCTTTTTCATCCGGTACACCCGATCCACAATAATAATCTTCAAACACAAAACCACCAAGTTGATTACAGTTTTCAATGCATTTTTCAATTATAGTTGCTATAGAGATATCGGTTGGCATTAATATACTGAAACCAGAATAATTTATGTTGAAATCAAACCATTCTATTTCACATTTTAAATCCCGTGCCACATAAATTACTTCATTTTCAATAATTTTATGTTGCCATGGTTCAAATGATTTTCCTTCCAGCGGGATTACCATTAAATAAACCCTTATCAGATTATTATGTGGCCCCAGACCTGTAAAAACGAAATCCTGATCATCACCATCACTTAAATCAGCATACAAAAACAAGGTACATTCACCAAATGCTAAAGTAGCCCATGTTTCCAACTCTTTATCAGGCTGTTCAGCATATTTCTTCAGGAAATTATACGCGTTTAAATTCCCCACATGCGCCAGTATTCCCAACGCCTTTTTCTTTTCTTCCAATGAAGTGTCTGTATGAAATAGCATATTACCCCAATCCGTTACCTCTTCATCGGTAAGATTTCGGGCGTCAAATTTGTGGGCGTTTTCAATATAATCTAAATGGCTGTCCATAGTCTTACTTCGTTTTTTAATTCTGATTATTTAAAAGTGGAAAATGCTCTCCTTTACTACGATAATCAATTTTCATTTTTCCTTATTTCATTTCTTGCCTTCGACATACGTTCCCGTAGTCCTCTTTCTTGTATAATTTCTTTTTCTAAAGTCTTTATTTGCTGGGCAAGCAGATAGGACGTAATATTGATGAGGCTTAACATTACATTAACAGACACTTCCGGATCCGAACTCTCTATCCCTTTTTGTAAGTATCATAAGTAGCATTGGGGGTTTTATGTTTTTTTGTCAATTGTGAATAATAAGGATGCCCTTTATCCCAGAATTTTAAATTATTATTACGCAGAAAGTCTTTGTAGTCAATCAATAATTCTTCGAGTGAAGCACGGGCTACATTAGTGAGTTTAATTTCGGTTTCTTTTGAAGTGCCCGAAGCCATGCTTGCTACCACAATATTCTGTTTACCTGATCGGGCAGCCTGAACAATTTGATCAATAGTACGGTCATAACGCTGAAAATACTTATTCGTAAAGTATTTTGTTCCATCAAATATTATTTCTGCTTTTTGGTAGGTTATCAATCGCTCATAACCATATATTTTGGGATAAAGCCATCAGGGTTGTATTGCTTCTCCATAGATGTTAAAGGTTAAGTACAATTTCTTGGGGGACAATTACGACTTTAATGACCGTGATGCATTGTTACAACAGTCAGCAAAGTCACCCGAAAAAAAATTATAACAAATAATTAATCTTTTTGTTTTTAGAATCTTATGATTTTTAAATTATTTTTTCAGTAAAAATAAGCTGCTCTGTAATAGCACAATAAGCTTTATTGTAATGAATTAAAAGGAATAGTATTAAAAAAACAAGTATTGTTTTTCGGTGCCATTGATTTTGCATCATTATTAATCGATGCTTTTGATTTTATTTACAGAATAATTCATGTTGTAGATTTATTTCCACTCTTTTATTCAAAAACTCACCAAATCGCAATGCTTCTGCTTCAATAGCACTCTTTGTTTCCTCATTGATGGGCTGAAAAACAGTTGCTTCAATCAAAACCCTGTCTTTTATCGTATTCCGTTTCCACAGACCTTTTACCTGTCCGTTTTCAACTATGATGGGTCGGAAAATGCCATTGTCGGAGATAGCTTTTTTGTTATGAACAGTTGCAAGAGCAGCACTGCGATTAGCATACCCTATCAATATTGCGTCAAATGCAGGTAATAAACGGAGTTGTTGAGGATACATCCTTCTATGAGCACTACCGGGTGTCATCCAATAGGTTTCTGAGTCGATTGTTTCTGATATAAACCCGCTTTTGACCGTTTCCAGTGCTCTTCGTGCATCGGTAACCGTCAATCCTGACCACCACACGAAATCGCGGACAGTAGCCGGACCATGGCTTTTAAAATAGCGGGTTGCCAAGGTTGCCAGAGCTTCTTCACGGGAAAGTGACTTTTTCGTCGGAACTCTGTCTTCCAGCAATGTATAAGTTAGTTTGTTTCCCCTCAGGGGACCACTGCAAACAACGCCATCCAGCTCTGCACCCATCATTATATGGGATAACCTGTTTTCATCTGTACGGATATGAATATTATCAAATTCCCGAACCAATTCTTCACGCGTCATGCATTGTTCGTTTGAAAGAACCTTTTCCAGCAGTTTGTTGCTGGTAGAATAAACCGTTTCATTGAATTCAAACCGTTTATCATTTGTTTTCAGAATTCTTTTAATCTGAGGAGCAGTAAGTTCCAGCATCCATGATATATCATCCGCCGAAACCAAATGCCAGGTAGGCCGCATAAGATGAGTCCTGAGTATTTTACCCTGATTATACGCTTTTTCAACCGATTCCTCTGTCGATCCGGGTACCCGCACACCTACAGCCCATTTAGCCATGGCAAAATCCTGCGCCTGCATGGCACCCATCCATCCGACAAGTTCTTCAGGGGTCTTAAATTCTGAACCTTCTACCAGTTGGTTTTGAATTCTTAAGATGGATATATCGGTTGGAGTCATTTTTTTTCATGTTTAAAGAATTAATTAACCACAAAAGTACACATAAGTCATTTACAATTTATTCATTTACGATTTACAATTTAATACAAATTAAAATGTGTTATTTATTTAGTTAATAAATAGAATATATGTTGGAAAATAAAATAAATCTTTTTATTTTTGCAGCATAAATTTCCTACGCAAAGTTGTACATTTTCGTCCTGAAACAAATGTACACTTATAACAGTTTTCCAACAGCATTTTTTTTCAAAAAAATCAACTCTATCAGCTTTAAAATCCATTTCGGACATTCTTGTCTGCATCCTGTCTGCATCCCATCACACTCAAAGAAAAATAAAGAAATAATAAAGAGATAATAAAGTAGTAACAAAGTATTAATAAAACCCTATATAGAGTTTTATTATGTATTTGTTAGTAGTTTAATTGTTTTTCAATAGTACAATATTTTTCCCTGAGTGTCATTTGAGTATCACAAAAAGGTCATAGCAAGATCAGTATCGGCTGAAAGACGGTAGAAAAAGGAGTAAGGGGTAAGGGGTAAGAGGTAATAAAAATAAGGGTAGAATTGTTATTGAAATTGAAAACCGGATTTTTTCTATTCCGAATTTTCAATGACAAAAATATTGGTTTCAATTTAAATATCCAAATTTTTGAGCATATTTTTTTGTTAAATTAGATGTATTCCGCGTTCAATGTTCCGAGTTAAAGTTTGATGATTCTTTGCAGGTTAAATAGTTGATCAAGTAAACAGGACGTCACTTCATTCCGTCGGGTGAATAGATGTAAACTGCTTTTGAAACCGACCAATTGTAAATAGTAAATGATAAAATGGTAAATGTCTTAAAATGTAAATTCTTGTAAAACGAGTTTTGAACTAGAAAATTCATAGAAAATTAGTGGATACGTATCCGGATTTAGTTGCAATTATGTACTTTTACATCTTCTATTTTTTAATACATTATACAATGAAATACTGTTTTTCACTTGTTCTTATACTGATTTCAACAAATTTGTTGAATGTACATGCCCAATCCATTAAAAAAGAAGTACATACATCTGTAAAATTATCATATGACAGGATGATTCAACCGGCAGGTAAGCTGATTGTTTTTGGTGATTCTACGAGAGAAAACCATGCACTGGACTGTTCACTTTCGCCTGACAAAAAATGGCTGGCTGTGGAAGAACGCTATAGTATCGTTTTTATCAACACTACTACTAATGTAGTGAAACATGTCTTGTATTTAGACAGCATTCCGGAACTCAAAAGCGCTATGAATACCTATTCAGGGATTTGCTGGTATAAAAAAGGCAACGAAGAATCTGTATTTTTCAGTACAAGCCAGGGTAAGGGCAATTCATATGTAGTGCAACTAAAGTGGGAGGGGGGCAAAGCAACGGTATCCAACTTATTAGATTTCAAACCGGTATCCCCTTCTAAGCTTGCCCTTCCGAATGAAATTTTAGTAAGGAACGAAAATGGACGGCTCTATTTGTATGTTGTACTCAACGGGAATAATCAACTTGTAAAACGGGATGTGCTTTCCGGAAAAACGATATGGACAAAAAATACAGGAGTTGCCCCTTACGGGATTACACTTGCAAAGAATAAACTTTATGTAACAAACTGGGGAGGAAGTGTCCCTGATGAAAATGATAAGAATGTGGCAGGTGTTCCATGGGGGAAAGCTAAAACCGATTCAACAACAGCAGCATGCCGGGAAGGAAGTGTCAATATATATGATCCCTCAACAGGAAAACTTTTAAAAGAACTGGTAGTCGGACTTCACCCAAATAAAATAATTGCTTCACCCGATGAGAAGTATATTTACCTTACCAATTCAAACAGCGATGGGGTAAGTGTGATTGACACAAAAAAAGATGTGATTACTGAAACAATATCCTTGAAACTTCAGAAAAGCTTCAATCATTATTCGGGTGATACACCCAATAGCCTGGCAGTAACTTCCTCCGGAAAAACATTATATGTGGCGAATGGGCTGGACAATGCTCTTTCAGTGGTAACCCTTGGTAAAAAGGCATCAACAGTGGGAATAACCGTACAAAGTACAATTGACGGATTTATTCCGACTGCCGCTTACCCGTCAGGAATCAGTATCTCAAACGACAAAACATTGTATGTCACAAATCTCGAATCGTTGGGAGCTAACAGAAGCTTCGGATTCGGTCCAAAACACAAACCTGTATTTAATTCCCATCATGAGTTGGCCTCTGTATCTGTGATCATGATTCCGGGCAAAAAACAACTTGCCGCTTATACCAAAACTGTAATAGCCTGTAATCAACTGGAGCGGTTAAAGTCAGCACAAATCCCGGCAAGGGTAGGGGCGTTACCTAAACCTTTGCCCGAACGTATCGGAGAACCTTCGGTATTTAAACATGTGTTATACATTATCAAAGAAAACCGTACGTATGACCAGCTTTTGGGAGATGTAAAAAAAGGAAACGGTGATTCTTCCCTGTGTGTCTTTGGAGAAAAGGTTACTCCCAACACGCATAACCTGGTGGAACAATTTCAGTTAATGGATAATTTCTTTGTATCGGGTAAATGTTCCGCCGAAGGCCACAGCTGGACAGATGCTTCGATTGTTACCGATTACATTGAAAAGAATGTCAGGGCATGGTTTCGCAGTTACCCGCATGTGCTGGAGGATGCACTGGTTTATCCTGCATCAGGTTTTATCTGGGATAATGCCCGCAAACATGGGGTAACCTGCCGCATATATGGCGAGGCAGCCGTTCCAGCATTTGATAAAAAATTAAACTGGAGTGATATCTACTCCGGATTTGTACATCATCAACCTTTTGTGTTTAAAAACAATACCACGCTGAGTACTGTCAGAGAACTTCTATCGGACAACTATCCCGGATACGACGGTCATAAAATTCCGGATGTCCTGCGAGCAAAGACTTTTATCGACGAATTACACCAATACGAAGCAAAAGAAGGAGATGCATTACCTCAGTTGATGGTTATGGCCCTTCCAAGTGACCATACTTCCGGTACAAGACCCGGTTATCCGACACCACGGGCCATGGTAGCAGACAATGATCAGGCACTCGGACAAATTATTGAAGCCTTGTCGAATAGTAAGTTCTGGAAAAATACGGTTGTTTTTGTGGTAGAAGATGATTCGCAGGATGGATGGGATCATGTATCGGCCTACCGTACGGCAGCGATGGTAATCAGCCCTTATTCAAAGTTTACAAATGCCATACATACAGCATACAACCAGCCATCGATGGTTCGGACAATTGAACAGATACTGGGATTACCTCCGATGAATATTCAGGATGCCATAGCTACTCCGATGTTTGATTGTTTTACAGATACTCCTGATTTTCAACCTTACGTTTCTGTAAAAAATAAGATTCCACTGGATGAAATGAACCCTGAGCTAATATCCCTGACAGGAAAATCACTTCATTATGCCCGGTTAAGCCTTGAACCTCAATTTGATGGTATTGATTCAGGGAATGATAATCTGTTTAATCACATTCTATGGTTTTCGACAATTGGAAACATCCCGTATCCGGCTAAATTCTCTGGTATAGATGATGATTAAAAATTTACTTTTTACCATTAACTATTTATATTGGTCGGTTTAATATATGACAAAAAATGATATCATTACTAACAGTCTCATAATATATATATATTAAAACAATTCATCACCACAAAAGTCACAAAAGGATCACAAAAGTTAAGTTTAATTCATCAAAATCTATATTAAGCACACAAAAGAACCTTCGGTTTTTAATATTAGTTTTAAATGCTCTTCGTGTTTTTGATATTTGTGCTATTTATTTTAAAACACAATTGCATATGTGATTTTTTTGTGTCTTTTATGGTAATTATTTTTGTTGTATATTATTAAACATTAATTAATTATGCTGTTGCATGCTTTTTATGTCATGTACTTAGATTGGTCGGTTTAAAAAGTTATTTGCATTTAATTAACTATTCAACCAATTAACCAACAGAACGAATTGACGTCTTGTTTTCGGGACAAACCAGGACTAAGAATCATCAACCCGAAACGCAGAACACTGAACCCGAAACACGGAACACTTTTAAATGTTTATTTTCCCAAAATAATTCCCGATATAAAGAGAACTTTTAAAAAAATAATCTATCTTTGAACCTAAATAAAACAAATACTAAATTTAATTTTAAAAACATACATTATGAAAACAGAAGAAGAAGATTTATTGGTATATGATGAAGATGAGGCGGTAAAATTCATTCTCAATTTTATTCCTGCAGATTCAAAAGAAAGAATCGATAACGATAAAATTGAATATGTGTTGGATGTAGTATATGATTTTTATGAAGAAAATGGGTTGATAGATGAAGATTCGACAGAAGAAGCCAGTATTGATGAAGAAGAAATGTTCAAGTATATCCTGAAGAGTTCCAAAAAAGATAAAATGGGGTTAAGTGAGGATGATATCCAGCTTATTTTGGATGGTGAATATGAATACGGTAAATCGCTTGGAATTTACAGGGAAGATGAAGAAGAAGAATAATTTCAATAAATAAATCTGAATTCTTTTAGTTTTATTCCTGATAATGAAGATTGAAAGAGAAAGACTAATTTTATCATATAAAGAAAACACCGGCATAACTTGAAATGTCAGGTGTTTTTTTCATTAATCTAATATTTCCGTTATATAACTATTCTGTACTATCCTTTTTTATATTCGGAATATAATTAATTTCAAAAAGTTTATGTTTTATATTTTATATGCTTTCATCTGGATCATTACATGGATTCCACTTCGTGTCCTTTATCTTTTTTCTGATCTTTGCTTTCCGGTTGTTTATTATCTTGTCAGATACAGAAGAAAAGTTGTACGTACGAATCTTACTAAGTCATTTCCGGATAAAACGGAAAAAGAAATACGACAGATAGAAATAAAATTCTACCGGTTCTTTTGCGATTTGTTCGTCGAAACAATTTACGAAATGCATATTGGCGAAAAAGAAATTCTTCGCAGGATGACTTTTGGTAATTTAGAGGGAATCGTGGAGCAAAATAAACTGAATAAAAGTGTTATGATCATGACCGCCCATTATGGAAACTGGGAGTGGACGTTAGCTTTTAAATTGTTTTCAGAGGAGAATTACCCTTCTAATCCAATTTACAAACGATTGAGAAATAGCAGGTTCGACAAACTAATTCATCAGTTAAGGTCGAAATTCGGTGCCGATTTAATAGAAAAGAACGATTTACTGAGAGTTATGTTCCGGTTACAGAAAGAAAAAGAGGTTGGTAATTTTTGGATGATTTCCGATCAGACTCCTAACGGACGGAATCTTCATTACTGGACAACTTTTTTACATCAGGATACACCGGCCATTACAGGCACTGAACAACTGGCAAGGAAATTTGATTATCCAGTTTTTTATGCCGACATTGAGCGGATTAAACGGGGCTATTATCATTGCGAATTTATTCCAATTTCACTTGAGCCTAAAAAAGCAGGTGAATTTGAGATTACTGAAAAATACATGACGTTACTTCAAAAATCAATTGAAGCCCATCCCGAATACTGGCTGTGGTCACATAAACGTTGGAAATTTCAGAGAAAGAACGATGTAAGTAATTAAGAATTAAGAATTAATAATTAAGAATTGACGGAATACTGAAATTTAAACTATTGCAGATGAGTAAATACTATGAATACTTAATTAATAAAAAAAAATAGTATAATTTCCATTCAACCTGTTGAGAGAGGGCAGGGGAGAGGATGAAATAAAATAATCATTAATAAAATAAACAATACTGATATTCAGTATTAAAAGACTAACCAAAACCAAAAATTGATGTCTACAGCAATTGTCATTCTGAACTGGAATGGTGAAAATTTTATCCGGCAATTTCTAAAGGTTTTAATTGAAAACACTACAATGCCGGGTGTTGAAATCATTGTGGCAGATAATGCTTCAACCGATTCGTCATTAATGCTGTTAAACGATAAATTTCCTTCCATACGGACCATTCTGTTAGATAAAAATTATGGATTTGCCGGAGGGTATAACAAAGCTTTTGAACAGATCGAAGCTGACTATTTTATCCTGTTAAATTCGGATGTGGAAGTAACCCCCCATTGGTTGGAACCTTTGCTGGCCTATATGAATGCCCACAAAGAAGTAGCAGCCTGCCAACCTAAAATTCTATCGTTTGATCAACGTACCCATTTTGAACATGCCGGTGCTGCCGGAGGATATATCGACAGGTATGGCTTCCCCTTTTGCCGTGGACGTATAGTGGGATATATTGAAAAAGACCGTGCACAGTATGACAGCATTACCGATATTTTCTGGGCCACAGGCGCCTGTCTTATGATCCGTTCCGATATCTTCAGGCAAGTAGGTAGGTTGGATAATGAGTTTTTTGCCCATATGGAAGAAATTGATCTCTGCTGGCGAATTAAAAGCAGAGGATATAGGATTGTTTGCATCCCTGAAAGTTATGTATATCATGTCGGAGGTGGAGCCTTAGGGTATGATAGCCCGCATAAAATATATCTTAATTTCAGAAATAATCTGTTGATGTTGTATAAAAACCTGCCTGCCGGACTGTTACGTAAAACCATGTTCCTGCGATCGTTGTTTGATTATTCTGCAGCTATTAATTATATTCTGACAGGTAAGTTTGACTATGCTAAAAGTATATTTAAAGCACGAAGGGATTTTTCAACTATGCAACCTGATTTTGAAGAAAAAAGAAAACAAAATATGCTGTTGACAACCACTGATCTTAAAAGTGAAATATTTCAGGGGAGTATTGTACTGGAATATTATCTGAAAAGGAAAAGGACTTTTAATTCAATTGTTTCAAAATAAACGGAATAACAATAAGCGGATAATTGATACCGAATAAAAAAAGATAAAAAAAAACGGGCAGTTTACTGTCCGTTTTTTTTTATCTTTCGTCAATTGAAATTATCCACAGCGTGAATAACCACAGTTGTTACATTTGAGGCATCCTTCCTGATAAATCAACGTTTTTTGTCCACATTCAGGGCAGGTTTGTCCTTTGATTTGAGTGCCATCCGGAATATATTTCTTTAAGGCACGTTCGACACCAACTTTCCATGTATTGATAGATTCACTGTCGAGCTGAAGACCTGTAACAAGCTTAATAACCTGATCGATTGGCATTCCATAACGTAAAACTCCTGATATCAGTTTAGCATAATTCCAAAACTCTTTATCGAATTTGTAATTCAATCCCTCTATCGTTGTTTTATAACCCCTTTTATTGGCAAACTGGAAATCATATCCTTTATTTCCTTTCTCATCAATTGTTTTAATGATTTTACCTTTAGTAACCGTTTTTGGTAAAACAATACCCTCATCATCATCAGCCAGACCGGTAAAGATTTCATAGGGTCTTTCGTCTTTCAGACCAACAAATGCAATCCATTTGTCTTTTGCATTTTGAAAACGAACCACGTCGCATTCCAATTCTTTTGGACGAACTAACTGACCTTCTTCATAAGGGAAACAAATCTTTTTCTCTTCTTTTTTCTCTTCTTTTTTGTCATCCACGGCAATGAGAACTCCCGCACGTGAACCATCCCGGTAAACAGTTACTCCTTTGCAACCACAACGCCAGGCTTCTTCATATAATCTGCCAACAAGTTCTTCTGTTGCATCAGACGGCAGATTAATGGTTACACTGATGGAGTGATCAACCCATTTCTGGATACGTCCCTGCATTTGTACTTTTTTCATCCAATCCACATCATTAGCCATTGCTTTATAATATGGAGATTTAGATACCATTTCGTCAACTTCTTCTTTGGTGTATATTTTTGTAGGTGAATAATTATTTGCCACCATCCAGGTTACAAACTTATGGTGGAAAACAAGATATTCTTCCCATGAATCGCCATTCTCATCGACGAAATCAATATGAACATTTTTGTCGTTCGGATTAACTTTACGCCTGCGGGTATAAACAGCCATAAATACAGGCTCAACTCCTGAAGTTGTTTGTGTCATGATGCTGGTGGTCCCGGTAGGAGCAATCGTCAGACAGGCAATGTTCCGGCGACCGTATTTAACCATCTCGTCATACATTGCAGGATCAGCTTCACGCAACCTTTGTATATAAGGATTCTTTTCTTCTCTTTTTGAATCGTATACATTAAATGCACCTCTTTCTTTTGCCATGTTTACGGATGACCCGTAAGCTGCCAGGGCAAGTGCTTTGTGTACTTTCTCCGAAAAATCGGTTGCATCTTCAGTACCATATCTGAAACCTAATGCCGCCAACATATCTCCTTCACCGGTGGTACCTACTCCTGTTCTACGTCCCTGGCACGTTTTGGTTTTAATTTTATCCCATAACTGCAATTCTGTATTTTTAATATCATTCGATTCGGGGTCCGATTCTACTTTAGCTATGATTTTATCAATCTTTTCTATTTCAAGATCAATAATGTCATCCATAATGCGTTGAGCTAATCCTACATGTTTTTTGAACAACTCAAAATCGAAAGTAGCTTCTTTTGTAAACGGTTGATTGATGTATGAATATAAATTAATAGCCAGTAACCTGCAGCTGTCGTAAGGACAAAGTGGAATCTCTCCACATGGATTAGTCGAAACCGTTTTATATCCCAAGTCAGCATAACAATCGGGAACTGATTCGCGAATGATGGTGTCCCAGAAAAGAATTCCGGGTTCTGCCGATTGCCATGCATTGTGAACAATCTTTTTCCAGAGTGCATTGGCATCGACTTCTTTTTTAAACCAGGGATTTGTTGATTCTACAGGATATTGTTGAAAAAAAGGTGTGTTATTGATGGCTGCATCCATGAAATCATCATGGAGCTTTACGGATATATTTGCTCCTGTAACTTTACCTGACTCCAATTTGGCATCAATAAATGTTTCCGAATCCGGATGCTTAATCGAAACACTAAGCATTAATGCGCCACGACGTCCGTCCTGTGCAACTTCACGGGTAGAATTAGAGTAACGTTCCATAAAAGGAACAATTCCTGTAGAAGTCAGGGCTGAGTTTTTTACAGGTGAACCTTTTGGCCTGATATGTGAAAGATCATGACCTACGCCACCACGACGTTTCATTAACTGAACCTGTTCTTCATCAATTTTAATAATTGCTCCGTATGAATCCGAATCTTTGTCAAAACCAATGACAAAACAATTGGAAAGTGAAGCCACCTGATAGTCATTTCCAATACCGGTCATAGGACTACCCTGTGGTACTATATATTTGAAATCCTGAAACAATTTAAAAAGTTCGTCTTCCGGGATTGCATTCGGATATTTCTTTTCAATTCTGGCAACTTCCCTTGCCAAACGATGATGCATATCGTCCGGATTTAATTCATAGATGTTACCATATGAATCTTTAAGGGCATACTTAGTTGCCCAGACTTTAGTAGCGAGATCATCTCCTTTGAAATATTCAAGAGTCGACTCTCTGATTTCTTCCGGTGTAAAGGTTTTTGTTTCCACGATAAAAATTCTTAATAAGATTAGTATAAGCGTTTTGAGAATCCAAATATTTAAATTTTATTGGACTACAATGATAATAATTATTTTTTAATTTCCCATTATAAATAGCTGTATTTAATCATAATAAAATAATGTTTTCCAAAATATTTTTTACTATATTGATATACAACAAAATAAGAATTCCATTTTGGAAAATAATTTCCTAAAATGAAATTCTTATTTTTAAAATACTATTATAATAATATATTTCTATATTTGATTATCGCCTGATAAAATAAAAACTATCAAACAGCTAAATTATCATTGTAATGATATTTCACCATTTTCAACCATGAAAATTGATGCTTCCTGACCAAGCTGTTGAAGAATTAAATCTAAATGTTCACGATTAGTATCAGTTATAAAAATTTGTCCGAATGTTTCACCCGAAACTAATTCAACTATTCTTTTTACTCTTTGTGAATCAAGTTTATCAAAAATGTCATCAAGTAATAATAGTGGAGATAATTTATGTGTCCGTTTTAAAAAATCAAATTGTGCAAGTTTGAGTGATATAAGATAGGTCTTATTTTGACCCTGCGACCCGACCCGTTTTATCGGATAATTTTCCAGAAGCATTTCCAACTCATCTTTATGAATTCCCTGAGTGGAATATCCGAGGATACGATCCCTGTCACGTGTTGCCATCATACGGGCTTTAATATCCTGCTCATCATGTTGTGAATGGTAAGTCAGGCTTATTTGTTCATTTCCATCAGAAATATAGGAATAAAAGTTTTGGAAAACCGGGACAAATTCATCGATAAATTGTTTGCGTTGTTCATAA
>Ga0302288_1000535_pt1 | contig 29974 bp, 22 predicted proteins | sample III_Fen_N1_1_FD_194549 | JGI IMG/M metagenome (GOLD analysis project Ga0302288, IMG submission 194549) | Peat permafrost microbial communities from Stordalen Mire near Abisko, Sweden - III_Fen_N1_1 | ecosystem: Environmental > Terrestrial > Soil > Wetlands > Permafrost | place: Sweden: Abisko...
TGGAATCTATTCCAGTTGGTTGAGTTATCCCTTCATTGGTTGCTCCTCAGCAGAGCCAATGTCCGTTTCACTCAACAAAACAAAGTTAATTATTTTTCACTGACACAGTTTATCGAACAGACCCTTAAAAGACCATTTGACAGTTTGGATGGTTCGTTTTATTATTTATTTTTGAACATTTAATGGAACAAATATAAAAAGCCCTGTTTTTGAAAGTATATTCTACATTTGGGTGTTTAAAATTTTTATTTTTGAGTAGGATTGTCGAACTGAAAATAAATGGAATATATTAGCAATTGTTGAGACTGTGATGTTCTCAGTAGTACTAAAAAACATAGAACAGATTACATGAAAGAAACAAACTCATGACAATTGAATGTTTTATTTTTGATTGGAATTCATTTTGGATTAATATAATTGCCGGACTTATTTTCTTTGTTCTTAGCATACTTGTATCAACATGGTTAATTCCTAAATATACAGTACGATTAATACGAAAGAAAAACAAGAAGTATTCTATAACAAAGATTGGTGCTGTCCTACAAGAACTTTGCGAGTTCCTTTCGGATTCACCTTATCGAGATGAAAGTCTATATTCCCAACAGATTTCTGTTTGTTCAAGAAAAAAAGACATAGACAACTATAGATTTATAGCATTATGCTGTATAAATGTATATAACGACATTGTATTCCCTAAAATGATTATTGCAATACATAACTACTATGACGATCGTAATCAGAATGAGTTGTATAAGTTGGTTTCTGAAGAACTTAATCGACTAAAAGAGTTTCGAATCGAAATTGAACGGATATTAATGGTTCATTCATTACATATCGACGAAAATATAATCCAGAAAATAAGATAAGCAATCTATGTTTTGACATAAAAGCTCTAGAAACAACGTATAAATCCAACAGAGTCTATGACGAACTTATCGAAGAAATAAAAACTAAAGAGAAAAGAGTAACAGAAAGAAGTGGCGTTTTTGGATTGACTGAGATCCCCAAAATTTACAGTAGTCTTCTTCACCTAATTAAGGATCTTATAAGCCTTAATTATTTTGAATATGAAATGAAAAATACGAAGTGAAATTAAAGAAAGCCCCAGTTAGTTTGAGGTTATCATCGGTGCACGTTTGGCGATCGGCTCTGCCGTCGTCGTTCTATATTCTTAGGCTGTAGCCTAGAAACAAAAGGGATAACAATAAACGTTGGGGAGTAAATCATAGAATGAAATGAAAAATAATAGAAAAGGAATATATATGAACACATCAACACAGAAAGAAATAATAGCCGACAAAAACCTTGTAGCTTTTTGTGGCTTATATTGTGGAGCTTGCCGATCGTATTTGAAAGGCAAATGTCCCGGTTGCAAAGACAATGTTAAAGCATCATGGTGTAAAATCAGAAGTTGCTGCATGGAACGAAATTTTAAAAGTTGTGCCGACTGCACATCGGTGGTATTGATGGATTGTGCCAAATATAACAATGCCATTTCAAAACTTATTGGCTTTGTTTTCAATTCAAACCGTCAGGCATGTATAACCCGGATAAAAGAAATCGGTTACGAAGGGTTTTCTCTCGAAATGACTGAAAAAAGGGCACAGACTCTAAAGCGGAAATAGACCGTTGGCTTCATAACCGGCTGGCTATTCTGAAGCTTCGGTAATAATCTTCAATTTTGTTGTCGCAAGATTTTGCAGGAAAGGTTTACTCAACCATTTTAAAATCTCGCTATAAGACTCTACATTAGTAACAATCCAATCGAAGAGTTGCCAACGAAAGCCCGAGAGTAACGAATCTTCGATCCAATACAAGAATTTTGTCTGTTCATTAAGATGTTCCAGCTTCTTCATTTTAAGATACAGATCAAGTCCGTCGGAAACGTCGTGCCAGAGATCTACAAATGCATAATCGAACTGTCTTTCGGGCATCTGGTTTTCAACAAAATCAAAAGCATCGGTACAAATAATCTCCACCTTTTCCTGATATTCGAATTGTGGCAGAATATATTGTTCGAAAAGCAGAATTACGTCTTTGTTGCGTTCCACAATGGTGATGCTTTGAACATCCTTTTTGATGGAAGCCATAAAAGCAAAATATCCTAATCCTAATCCAAACGTAATAACATTCCCTTCGATAACATCAATAGCAGATTGCAAAGTCTCCAGCTCACTCGGTTTAATCGACATCCATTCATGAGCCTTTTCCATGACCGATGGAAATAGAAACTCTTCATTGAAAAAGCCAAGACAGGGGAATTCCTTAAAATCGGCATCGGTGACAAGGTCTTTATAAATAAAGGCTTCGTAAGGTTTGTATTTTTGATAGGTCAATTCCCAATTTCCAAATGTAACTTTTGGAATTTTGATATTTTGATAGTATGGATTATCAAGATATGCTTCAGAATTCAGTTTTTTAACAGCCCGACGAAAGTATTCATTCGTAAATAGTTTATCCTGTTCATTGTTCTCGATGTCGAGTCCACAAAAACCTGTTAACAGAGCACAATAGGTTGTTTCTTCCGATAGATCGGCACAATCATTGACACTCTCCATCAATTCTTTTGTTATCAAACAGGGATTACGGTTGAGGTAATCGCAAAGCATCCAGCTGAAATCGTTGTTTCTTTGTCTAATTTCGGAGAGTTCTCTCACCTTTTCTATGTCCTCGGGACTTAAATTTTGGTACATTATGCAAACCTGTTCTCTGTATAAGAACAGGCTGCAAAAATAGAAAAAACTTAAAAAAGTAAATAGAAAAACAGTGACAAGAAAAGTAAATATTCAGTATGTTTGATAATCCTAAATTCAAGTTCGAAATACGTATCACAAAACAAATGTGAAGAATAAAAGAAACTTTTTTCATGCCGTAGTCTCTTGGGCACTACTGAATACTTATAGCACCCTTAAAGTATTTAAATGTATTTACTCTCCCAATCATTTCATTATCGAGTTAGGAAAAATCAATCACAAAGCAAGGGCGGTGGAAAGAAATTAATATTCATCAAAACTATAAAATCTATTCAATCGGGTCGTAAAAAACAGAGGAATAAACAAGTATTATAATTATTTATACCTAAACTCAGATTTTCTTGCAATTATACTATCCCTTCCTTTGAACAAGGACAAATGCCAGATGTCACACGTTCAGAAACAATTAAAGAGATATAATCAGAGAATACATAAAAAATATTCATTTAAAAATGTAACTACTTTTTTCATTATGTTAATGGTATTTGTTTTTTTATTAGCTTTGTTTCCGTAAGTTCTTTCAATATTTCAATCAACCTTTAAGGTATCCGATTCGTCGGGAATAATAGGGAATCGTGTTAAAATCACGAACTGTCGCGCAACTGTAAGCTCCGCGAAGATTTTTTACCGCAAATGTCCACTGTATTTTTAAAAAATATGGGAAGGACGGTAAAAAAGGGGGCAAGTCAGGAAACCTGCCTTTAATGGATTGACGATGCTTTCGCGAAAAAAGCTATGTCAGACAGTCAAACTATGCCTTTCAATCAGGCTTTTTTTACCTTTCTGCTACATTTCTTTTTTTCGTGTAAACATCACGAAGTTCTGCAAGAACTTTTAAATCAATTTTTGTTTAAAAGTTTCGAATATGCGAACTCATTACATTGGTTGCTCGCGAAAAGCTAATCAATGCAAATTTAATATTGCACCTATTATTGTGCTTGTAATGCTGTTTTGCATCACAAATTGTTTTGCACAGCCATATTCCACTCAGGCTGTATTGACTCCCTATGCAACATATTATCAGATGAATTTCAATGCATTCGACGATTTCACAAACGGCGTATGGAGTGATGTATATAATTGGGATCCCGGTAAAGACTATTTTGATAAAAATGCAGGAAGTGTTATTGGTGGTTGGAAATCAGTTTCGTGGGATAATCTGACTTTTGGACATTATACTGAATATGGTGGTTATTGGGAAGGATTTTGTCCCTCGAACCGTGATTTTGTATATAAAGAAACTAATCCTCTCAACCAATTTACGGCAACTACCTTGGGCGGTAAAGACGGCAAAGAAACACCTTATCTTATTGGTTACTATGGATGGGGAACCGACCGTGTCAATTCATGTCGTTTCGAGATGCAGGACGGTGTTCCCTGCGGTGTGGCAGGAATGTATGTAACCAACTTATATTATAGTTATCAATCAATTAAAAACGGAGACGGCTTTGCAAAAACGTTTACTCAAGGCGATTGGTTTCTGCTTACTGCTTACGGTTTTGATTTGGATGGTAATTGTACGGGTAGTACAGGGTTTTATCTTGCCGATTATCGTTCGTCTGATACTACCGATTGGTATGTCATAAACGATTGGCGTTGGTTCGATTTGTCGTCGTTAGGTAAAGTCCGATCAGTTGAATTTGTTCTGTCATCATCAGACAATTCAGTATATGGCATGAATACTCCTTCTTATTTTTGTATGGATAAACTTACCCTGTCGTTAATTTCCATAAAACAACAACCCAAATCTCAAATCAAATGTATTGGCGATAGTGCAACATTCTCTGTTGAGGTGATAGGTGAAGATTATTTCAATACATCACGAAAAGGTCGTCCCCTAGTGCAATGGCGTAAAAATGGTATTGATATCCCTGGAGCAACCGATACAATACTCGTTTTGAAAAACATAACAGCAACCGATACCGGAGGATATTCCTGTTACACAATAAGCGACTACGAAACACATTTGTATCAAACCATTTACAACAATACAACATTTAAAGCCGAAGTACTTTCTGCAACAGCAACCTTATCTCTTAATCCGCAGGTGACCATAACCCAACAACCCAAGTCTTTAAAAAAAGAAGAAGGACAAGATGCCCTATTTTCCGTGAGATCGTCTTCGGGAACTATAGCATATCAATGGTTAAAGAATAGTGGACTTCTGAAAAATAGAACCTCCGATACCCTTATTCTTACTAATGTGCAATTATCTGATTCAGGAGCATACAGATGTGTGGCAATCGGACGGTGTCAATCCGATACTTCTACAATCGCAAATCTTGAAGTAAAACCAATTACCCCAATACCAATTATTGATACCAATGTTACTATATGTGAAAATTCTGAATTATATCTATCTGTAGGTAACACGAGTAAATTGCATTATCAATGGAATAGGCCAGCATGGTCTTTTTATTGGGATAATAATTATTTCTTGTCTATTCCCAAAATACAACTAACTGATTCAGGCGAATATCGTTGTTCGATAAGTAACAATTCTGTCATAGAGAAAGTACTCCATTTTCATGTTTCGGTTCTCAAGCAAACAAAGTTAATCTGTCAAGATGAAGATTACAGCATTTCAAAGGGAAGCATCTTTACGCTTGCTGTTTTAGCTTCAGGTGAGAATGTAACATATCAATGGTATATCAATTCTGCAGCAATTCCTGATGCAACAAATAGGTGTCATGACATTACCGACACTAATACATATTATTGTCGTGTTTCGGGAACTTGTGGTGATACACTAAGTGCCGGAATAAAAATTTCTTATACCACACCTAAAGAAGTAGATCCATATATCAGTCCTATACTTTGTAAAACAGGGACATATATTACACTAACGGGATTTAATGGTTATGTTCTACAATTAATCAATTGTAAGGGACAAGTAGTGATAATTGTTGATGTTCAGAGAGATAAAGAACTCTTGTATATGTCATACCCTGCTGGGATATATTTCGTTACTGGCGAAAAACGTGAACATAATATCGAAAGCAGTAATTATTACCAGAAGATTATTATACAATGAACATAATGCAAACGATTTTTTAAATAAATAGAATGTTACATTAAATAAGTAAAAGTTATGAAAAACAAGTTTTTAATCTTAGTATCTGCCTCACTCATGGTGTCGGCAGTAACATTTGCACAACGCCCCGAGTCGGTGTACGCACGGGCTGCTGCATTGGGTATACAGAAAATATCCCCAGCACAAACTGTTCAAAGCGTTACCACAACGCAAGTTCTTACCAAGGCAGTGGCAACTTCCGCTTTGCTTTCAACAACGTCCTGCCCTTCGTGTGATACACTTCACTTTCAATCATTTACTCCTGATCCTTATTTCGTGAGTATCTATTCTTCGGCTTACATCTGGCAACACACGTATCAGTATAATGAGCCTCTCACTATCAGTACCTATTGCGGTTACTATAAATTTAAGGAAGGGTGTGCCAATTTCTATCATTATGCCGATACCACTTGGGGTTCAATGATGTATTGGGATGGTTTCACCGTAAGTAAAACCACCACATTTCCAACTCCGCTTCCCGCGAGTAGTTCTTATACTTCCATGTATGATCAATTTTCCGCCATGCCTCGGCAAGGTGAATTAGGGACTAATGATCCTTATATCGTTGCTTATTATGGTTATAATGATATGTTTTTCCCATATAATCATTGTGGTTTAACCCTTGATGATGCAAATACTCTTTGCGGTATGTATGTTACCAATAATGCCTACGTGTATAATTCAATTAAATATGGCGACAGCTTTGCTCGTGCTTTCACAACAGGCGATTATTTTAAACTCACCATCAAAGGCTATCGCAATGGAACACTTACCGATACTGTGCAATATTTTCTTGCCGACTACCGGTCGGGGATTACTCCTTACGTCATAACTTCGTGGAAATGGGTAAACCTGTCAAAATTAGGCACGGTTGATTCTGTGGCATTTGAGCTGTTTACAACCGATTCAGGACAGTATGGTCCAAATACTCCTATGTATTTCTGTATGGACGAGATAAAAGTAGGAACGAGTCCTAGTTGTGGTACCTGTGCTGCCACTCAATATGGAGGAAGTTCATCAGCATCATCTTCAAGTAGTAGTTTAAAGAGTTCAAATGCTGTTGAATCTACTGATAACGATGCAGTTATTGCAACAACAACCGATGCCGTTGAATCACAAGCGACTGCATTACAACTAACAGTATCTCCTAATCCTGCACATTCGCAATTAACCGTAACAGCTCCTGCCGGTTGTCTCTTGCAAGTGTTCGATACTCAGGGCAGTCTGAAATATTCAAACACCATGCAAGGAGAAATCGATATCTTCTCTTTGGCAGGATTCAAAACTGGAATATATACCGTGGTGGCGAGCAAAGGTGCTGAAGTTAAATCCGTTAAATTTACTAAACAATAAACAGTATTAACCCAAGGAAGTAAAGCCAACAACAGGTTTTACTTCCTTATTATTAAATAAACAAATGAAGAAAATAATAATAGGTATATTACTACTCACCACTATTACTCAGGTTTTTGCCCAAAGCAAATACCTCAACAGAGTGCTTGAGTTTCTGCCTGCTCCCGGACAATTTACCAATGAAGGTGGTTATCCGCCTTATACGGCAGGTGCCGATGCCGCACTTATGGCAGAGCGGGCGACTGCAATTATGCTGACTAATACGGCAAGTACCTCTAACAACATGTCAACTATTTCGCTGGGTGCGTATGGTGGATATATTATCGTGGGATTCGACCATTCCATTTACAATCGCCCGTATGCCTATGATTTCAAGATTCACGGCAATAGTTTCACCGACTGGTCGGAATCGGGAATTGTAATGGTGTCAAAGGATGTGAACGGTAACGGTCTTGCCGATGACCCTTGGTACGAGATGGCAGGTTCGGATTATTACAATCCAGCAACCATTCATAATTATGAGGTTAAGTATTATCGTCCCGACCCATTGAGTGTAAATGTTAAATATACAAACAATCAAGGGGAAACAGGGTATGTGTTGCGGAACACATATCATAATCAGGCTTCGTATTACCCGTTGTGGTTTGAGGAAGATACGTTGGTGTTTCGAGGCACGAAACTTCCCAATAACATATATAACACAGCCGTTCCCCCACAGCAATACTGGGTTGCAAAATCATACGGCTGGGGTTATGCCGATAACCAGTCGAACACCAGCGAGCTAACTAATTTTGATATCGACTGGGCGGTTGATGCAAACGGGAATCCCGTAACACTCGACAAGATTGATTTCATTAAAGTCTATACCGGTTTGCAGGAAGATGGCGGTTGGCTGGGCGAGGTTTCTACCGAATTCTCGCAGGCAGAGGATCTACATCCACTCTATTCATTTCCTCCCACGTTTGCCAGCTCGGTGCATGTGGTAGAATCCTTACCTGTGGCTTCTCATCAAGATTCCATCTCCGATGGTTTTGTTTATGGCAAAGCATCTTGGATTGGCGATTCTCTTGAAAATGGTTACACGGTAAGTAGCATCAGCAGTACTTCTTCATCGGGTTATGTTTCAGCTTCAGGCTCAAATATAAATAATACACAATCTGCATACCTGACCGGTGTATTCAATTCAAACGTTTCTAATATGACATTATGGAACAACGACGGGCTTTCGCATGGTCCCGAAGGTGTTTACGTGAACAATACGTTACAGAATATTGAATTCTTTAAAATCGTGGGACTGACAACCGGCGATTACGTTAACCTTGTCGCAAAAGGAGTAAAAGCCGATGGCACATATACTGGGACATCGGCAACATTTAGATTGGCAGATTATACCTTTCTTAACTCTGTAATGAATTTCACCGTGAACAAATGGGTATGGATGGATTTAACAGGCATTGGCAGTGCGGCAGGTATCGAGTTCTCGTTGACCTCTAATAGAGTAGCCATACTACCTAAATCGTTCTGTTTAAGCAATCTTACTATTGATATTATCCCAATCACCAAGCAACCGGTGGCAGCCACACTCTGTGAAGGAAGTAGTTATACTTTGAGTGCATTATATGGCAAAGAAAGCCTTTCGTATCAATGGTATAAGGACAATGCAGCGGTATCTAACGCAACCAACGATAGTCTTATTTTCGATGCTGTTGCTACAAGTGATGCAGGTTCATACTATTGTGTTGCAAGCGACGGAACTAATAGTACCAAATCAAACGCAGTGTCTATAGGTGTCAGCAAACCACTTAGTAATGTTCTTGACTTGCCCGATACCGTTCTTGTTAATCTGGGCGATACCATTACTCTCTCTCCTTCCGTATCTGGGAATGTTACCCTATACCGTTGGTACAAAAACGGTACATTTTTATCAACGACACAAAATGCCACTTCATGGTCTAAAGATTTAGTGATAAACACTTTTGGACTTGCAGACCAAGCAAATTATTATATGAACGTTACGGGGAAATGTGGAACAACAAGTTCTAGTGTCAAAAGTAAAACGGTGTATCTGAAGCTTAACTATATGGCAACAACAGATTCTTTCTATATTGCAAAACAGCCGGTGAACGATACCGTTGTCATGGGACAAAATGCCGAGTTTCAAATAGAAACATCAATTCCGCCAACATACCAATGGCAAAGCCCTAATGCTGCAGGAACATATTATTTTATTGCAGGAACTGTTGATAATTCATACTTGAAAAACAAATTGGTCATAGCTCCGGCGTATGCGAAAAACATTCGCTGTGTAGTTGCAAATAATGGAAAAACATTGGTAAGCGACACCGTAAACGTTGTCACCATTCAAAATTTGCAATTTACCAGCCCTGGTGTGATGACTTATGGTGCATACACGACCCAAACTATCGGTAAAGTTCTAAAAATGGCAGTGAAAGCTCTTGATTTTACTCCAACGGCATTCCAGTGGTACTATCGCTCGGCAGCAAATGGCACATGGACTCTGCTTATTGGCGAAACCGATTCTGTTTATACCCTTGGCAGTTATCTTACGGCAGCAGATGCGGGACAGTACCGCTGTGATGCTACCGGTCTCAAAGGTATCAGTAGCATTGTTTACACATTGAAAACACAAGCGGCTATATCAACCGTTCCTACAATTTATGCCTACACCGACAATGCGGGGTCAACATCGTCCGTTCGTTCTACGGGGATATTTACTTCTGGGGAAAAAGCATTTATTAAAGCGGCTGTTTTATCGGGTTACACATACAAATGGTATAAAGATGGAACTGAAATAGTTGTTCCCGATGCAAATAAATATCTTGCTACTGATGAAAGCATTACGTCAGATTATTGGTTAAAATCAAGCGGTTGTTACTTATATATGAAAGATATTCAGTCCTCAATGGCAGGTACTTATGTGCTTGAAGCTATTGAGACAGCAACTGGTTTTTCTGTAAAATCGGCAGAATATAATATAGTGGTCAATCCACAAGCACCAGAAGTAACCGTTGCGTTGAAAGACGCTACCATGGATGAAGACGATACGCTAACGCTAACCGCCCAAGCCGATGTAAAAGGTCTTACCGCTACCTATCAATGGTATTTCAATGGTACTAAAATCACCGGAGGCTCAACCTCTCCGTTCGTTACCACCGGTTCCGACAGGCAAACATACGCTCTGGTAGTGAAACCGAAAATGACAGGAACATACTACTACATCGTGACAACCGCCGGAGGATCCGATACCAGCAACGTGATGACATTGACCATAAAAGCAAAAGTTTCTATTTCGGCTCATCCAATCGATCAGATTGTATTTGCCGGACAAACGGCTACGTTCAGCATCACCGCCCAAGGAACCAACTTGAAATATCAGTGGATGAAAGATGGCAAGGCTATTGTCGGGGCAACTGATGCAACACTTGGCATTGTTAATGCAACGAGCAGCAACGAGGGGGTATATACCTGCAAGGTAAGCAGTGATGATGCCCTGACAGCAACTTCGGGTGAGGCTCGTCTGGTGGTAGCAGCAAAACCCGTTATATCGGGCAACAAGGTCTGTGATGCGACAACAGCCTTACTCAGCGTGCAAACGCAATGCAAAGACGTGATGCTCCGCTACCAATGGTATAAAGACGATGCGAAAATAATTGGAGCTACTTCCACTTGGATAAATATTGCCGATGCAGCATCCGATAAGTCATCATACTTTTGCAAGATAACAAACGGGGCTTTCGATAATATGGTAAGCGATGCGGTTATATTAATCAAACCAACAAAATCGAACATTACAACAACAGCTTGCAGTAGTTATACTCTTAATTCGCAAACATACACCACAAGTGGTGTTTACACGCAAAAACTTAATAATGTAGGTGGTTGTGATAGTATCATAACGCTCAATCTGACCATTCTGAAACCAACCGATAGTACTATGACCATTTCGGCATGTAATAGCTACACGCTTAATGCAGATACATATACATCAAGCGGAATATATAAACAAATAATATCAAATAAGGCGGGATGTGACAGCACTATCACGTTGAAATTGACTATTCTTGCAACCGACAGTACCATTACCGCTTCTTCATGTGGTAGTTATAAATTTAATGCCGAAACATATATTGCAAGCGGAACATACATGCAAGTGTTGCAAAACAAAGCGGGTTGCGATAGTACTATCACGTTAAATCTGATCATTCTGAAACCAACGGATAGCATAATGACCATTTCGGCTGCCAATAGTTATACGCTTAATGCTGAGACATACACAGCAAGCGGAACGTACAAGCAGGTATTGCAAAACAAGGCTGGTTGCGACAGTACTATAACCGTGAAGTTAAGCATTCTAAAACCAACGTTTTGTACCATGAATGTTTCTGCTTGTGAAAGCTATAAGCTTAATGCCGAAACATATACTGCAAGTGGTATTTATAAACAAGTATTACAAAATAAAGCCGGTTTCGACAGTACTATTACACTTAACTTGAACATACTTGAACCAACTTCGAGTACTGTAACTCTTTCTTCTGTTGGTAGCTATACGCTTAACAAAGAAACATACACCACAAGCGGAACTTATACGCAAGTGATACCAAACAAGGCGGGTTGCGATAGTACGATAACATTGATATTAACCATTAAAGCAACAGGTATATCATTACTTGACGATTCAAATTTCGGCGTACAGCCAAATCCTTCGAATGGTAATTTTAAAGTAGTTGCCGGCAACAGTGAAATCAAAAACGGTAAGATTGTACTTATCGATATACTTGGACGGGTTGTCTATCAGGAACTATATACTACAGGATCAAATGGTTTTATCGAAGTTAAAACAAATGTACCTTCAGGTGTTTACACCCTGATATTCGAGAATCCAGAAGTGTTTGAAACACATAAAGTGATTATCCAAAAGGAGTAATAACAATATTTTTTGCTTCCAGAGATTTATAGTATCTCTGGAAGCTTATATTCAAAACGAATATTGAGTTGAAGAAAGAAACAACAATAAAACAGTGTCCCCGATGTGGAAAAACATTTGAATGTCGAAGCAATAATATTCTTCTTTGTGCCTGTTCGAATGTGAAATTGACAATAACTGAAAAACAGATGATTAAAGCACAATACTCAGATTGTTTGTGTTTTGAATGTCTTGAAAACATAAAGGAGGATTATAAGTAAATCTAGTATAATTAATAATTTAAATTAAGACAGCCTATGGCAACTACAGAAAAAAGTAGCGTGATTGTCGAATTGTATGATCTTACGCTCACAGAAAGAAAAGACGACCGTTTTGGTCGAGTAGTAACAACCAAATCGCTCAATTTAGACGATTTGATAGCAAGAGCCGTTTCACGGCGTACCGACTTGAGTGCAACAACACTTAGAGCATCAATGGAAATACTTCAAGGAATAGCTATTGAAGAAATTGCAAATGGAGCTTCTGTAAATTTCGGGTTAGCATATTTTAATCTTGGAGTAAGCGGAGTGTTTTATGGCGACAATGCCAAGTGGGATTCATCGGAGCATAGCCTTTGGGTAAAAGCTACTCCTACAGCTGAACTTCGTGAAAAAGTAGTAGCAAGTACTGTTGATGTTCGTGGTATGGCTGTTGTAGGTATTGCAATCAATACTTTGACAGATGTCAGCTCAGGTGAACAAAACGGGCGTATCACTCCGGGTGGAGGTGTTAATCTTACGGGAAGTAAAATTAAGATTGACGGTGACGATGCCAATGTAGGTATCAGCTTTATTAATCAATCGACAAATGCTGTTACTGTTATTCCCAAAACAGCTATATTAGTAAACGATCCTTCAAAAATAACCTTTATTGTTCCAACCACTTTGGTTGCCGGTGATTATAAATTGAGTCTTTGCACCCAGTATTCGTCCTCGCACAAAACAACAAAGGAAGCTCGTACCTATCTTTTCGATTATGTACTGACCGTCTCGTAATCGTAAACCATTATATCAAGGGGGGCGGCACAATGTCGCCCCTTTTTGTTGCTTGGGGGAAGAGTCTTCCCTTATAAGGTAGTGCATGTCACCCTTAGGCTGGAAGATCAACTTCCCTTAGAATGGTGGATGGGCATCCCTTAGGCAGGAGTAATAGCTCCCTTTAGGCAGAAGAGTTATTCCCCGCAAAACATGTAGATATCTATATACATAAAAATATTACGCTATAAAACAGAAGACATGTATTAAGGAGTCAATTCATAAATGATATTACATTTTCTGAAAATTTATATTCCCAAAATAAATTATTTATCTCAATAGGTTTATCAATAAAATAAAGGGTTTGCACATACCTTTTTACAATGATTCTCATTTATTTTCAACATACTGTGTTTATAAGTAAAATGATTCACATGATTTAGTAATTCAAAAAAACAGTAATATTGCTAGATAAAATTGTTGGTTCCTACTCCGAAGTTTCGGAGTTTGGGATTAAAAGGGAATCCTGTTAAAATCAGGAGCTATCCCCGTAGCTGTAAGTCCATATATGGATTTTTGACACTCTTTAACCACTGTTTCTTTCGAGAAATGGGAAGGTAGTCAAAATTCGGACAAGCCAGAAGACCTGCCAACAATGTAATTCGTAGCTTTCGGGTGAAAGGCGGAGAATAAAGAACTCGACCTCTTTATTTTTCACAGTTCCTTTTTGCTACATTTTAAGATTGTTAATTATTTAAAATGCAGGTATATGAAAATAAATGAAGAAGTTAAAGACATTCAAATCTCTAAACGCGACGGTAGAATCGTAAGATTTGAACCTGAAAAAATCACCTTTGCAATCTTTAAAGCATTACGGGCAGTGGGCAAGCCAGACCGTCAACAAGCCGAAGACCTGATGCTTGATGTGTTGAAACAGCTAGAACTGTTCGATAGGGTCAATTATGTTCCCTCTGTCGAAGAAGTACAGGATATGGTAGAAAAAGTGTTATTCGAAAACAAACTTTTCGATGTGGTAAAGGCGTATATTCTGTACCGCAAACAACACGAAGGATTAAGAAATACCAAAGAGCTATTTTCAAACATTGATATCATTGAAAAATATGTCAATCTGGATGATTGGCGAATAAAAGAAAGTGCCAACTCTACCTATTCGTTGCAAGGACTAAACCAGCATATAGCAACCATTGTTAGTTCTCAATACTGGCTTGAGAGAGTTTATTCCGATGAAATTAAAAATGCACATGTTTCCGGACGTTTTCATATTCATGATTTGGGATTTTTAAGTGTTTACTGTGTAGGTTGGGATTTGGAAGATCTGCTTCTTTCGGGATTTACAGGAGTTGCTGGTAAAATAGAAAGTCGTCCGGCAAAACATCTGCGAACCATTTTGGGACAAATAGTCAACTTTTTTTATACCATGCAGGGAGAAGCAGCCGGAGCACAAGCATTCTCTAACTTTGATACATATCTTGCCCCGTTCATTCGGCACGACGGTCTTCAATACGCCCAGGTAAAACAAGCCTTGCAGGAGTTTATGTTTAATATCAACGTGCCTACTCGTGTTGGTTTTCAAACACCATTTACCAACATAACACTCGATCTTAAAGTTCCTGAATTTTTAAAAGACCAGCCTATTGTTATCGGAGGTGAAATGAAAGATACTTGCTATGGCGATTATCAAACAGAAATGGATGTTTTCAATAAAGCCTTTGCCGAAGTAATGGCCGAAGGCGATGCAAATGGCAGTGTCTTTTCGTTTCCAATACCAACCTACAATATAACCAAAGACTTTGATTGGGATAATGAATCATATACCAAGATATTTGAAATAGCCGGGAAATATGGTATTCCGTATTTCTCCAATTTTGTAAATTCAGATTTAAGTCCCGATGATGTGCGAAGCATGTGTTGTAGATTACGCCTCGATAAACGAGAACTACAAAAACGCGGAGGAGGTTTATTTGGTGCTAATCCATTGACAGGAAGTGTTGGAGTGGTAACCATCAATTTACCACGATTGGGATATGAATCGAAATCGGAAACCGAGTTCTTTCAGCGTCTCGAAAAACTGATGGAAATAGCCAAAGAAAGTTTGGAAATAAAACGAAAAGTTATCGAGAATCTCACAGATAGAGGTTTGTATCCATATTCAAAATTTTATCTCAGGAATATCAAGAACAAAACAGGTAAATATTGGAAAAATCATTTTTCGACTATTGGTATTGTGGGAATGAACGAATGTTGTCTCAACTTTTTAGGATGTACAATTGTAGATGAAAAAGGTTATGCATTTGCCCTGAAAGTGATGGATGTGATGCGTTCTAAACTCGAACAATTCCAGGATGAAACAGGAAATATTTACAATCTCGAAGCAACTCCTGCCGAAGGAACATCATACCGTCTTGCTAAACAGGATAAAGCGGACTATCCCGATATAATGGTAGCTAATGAAACATTCATTAAAACGGGAGCAAAGCCATATTACACCAATTCGACTCAACTGCCCGTGAATCACACCGATGATTTGTTTGAAGCACTTACTTTACAAGATGAATTACAAACGAAATACACCGGAGGAACTGTGTTTCATACATTTTTAGGCGAAAAGCAATTACCTGCCGAATCAGTTAAAACATTAATTAAAAAGATTACAGAGACTTTCCATTTGCCATATATAACACTTTCGCCGACATTTAGCATTTGTCATTCACATGGCTATTTGTTCGGGGAACATAAACAATGCCCCAAATGTGCATCGGAAGGTATTGAATCGACATGCGAAGTCTATTCGAGAATTGTAGGATATCTTCGTCCCGTGAATCAATGGAACGATGGCAAACAGGAAGAATTCAAGGAGCGAAAGATGTTTGATAAAATGATAACGGATTAATAAATGATAATTTAAAATTTAATAACTATGATAGAAAAGAAAAAAGTACATCTTCGCTTTGGGATAGTTTCCCTGATGGTTTTATTAGCTGCATTCAGCCGACTATTGCCTCACCCTTCAAATTTTGCACCAATAGGAGCTATTGCTTTATTTGGTGCAGCATACTTCTCGCAACGAATCATTGCATTTGTAATCCCAATTATATCTATGTGGTTGAGTGACCTAGTCATTAACAATGTTATATATGCACAATATTTTGACCATTTTGTATGGTTTTATCAAGGATTTTACTGGACTTATGGATCATTCATCCTTATAGGATTGTTAGGTCTTTTGGTTTTAAAAAGGATAAAGATTCAAAATATTTTTATGGCTAGCATATTTGCTTCTATCATCTTTTTTCTAATATCTAATTTTGGAGTTTGGGTATCAACAACAATGTATCCTCACAATTTTAGTGGTTTAATTGCTTGCTATACAGCTGGCTTACCGTTCTTTAAAAATACACTTTTAGGTGATTTGGCTTATACTGGGATTTTATTCGGAGTCTTTGAATTTGCCCAGTATAAAATTCCTTTTTTAAAATTACAAACAGAGTAAATTTCTTTTTAATAATAACCAATTTAATAATAATTTTATGAAACATTTTTTACAAGTATCAATACTTGCTTTGTCCTTTCCTGGACTAAACACTTATGCTCAGGGATCTTATGCTCCCGGAGCAGGAAATACAGGTTCGACAGCTATATATATGGACTCTTCAATTATTAAAAGCTGGGCAACAGGTATTGAGCTTCAACGAGGATGGGTTAATATTGCCGACACATCAGTTAAATACAATGGGACGAATAAGGCAAGCTTCGGGTATCCATCTATTGCTTTAAACAAAGCAAAAGGAACCTCATACGATATAGTAAGTCTTGGCGATAGTGGCGTTGCTATTCTCACATTCAGCCGTCCAATAGTCAATGGGGCCGGCTCTGATTTTGCCATTTTTGAAAATGGGTTTAGCAACAATTTTCTTGAATTGGCATTTGTTGAAGTTAGTTCCGATGGCATGCGATTTGTGCGTTTTCCTGCTGTCTCGTTAACACCATCTGACACTCAAGTAGGGGGCTTTGGTTCGTTAGATCCTACAAACCTTAATAATCTAGCAGGAAAATATAAACAAGGGTATGGAACTCCTTTTGATTTAGAAGACATAAAGGATAGTATGGGTATTGATTTGAATAATGTGCGATTTGTTAAAATTATCGATGTCGTTGGTAGTATTAATCGAGCATACGCTTCGCATGATTCTAAGGGGAATATTGTGAATGACCCATGGCCTACACCATACAACTCATGTGGTTTTGATCTTGATGGCATCGGCGTTTGTAACGGCGGACAACAGTACAACGTGGCAACCTTCGACGATCTTACTCTAGGTATTGATAGTCGCTGGCAACATCCTGTAGCTACAGATACAACTTTCGTATCTACAGGTACAGCTTTCAGTTCTTATGTCGACAACTATAATATTATTAGTGGATTTTCCTATTCCAACATGCGTAACGATTCGACAGCTGGTTATACTAACGATTACAGTGCCATAACCCGTGGTGGAATGAATGCTGTAGATACCGGAGGGACAAATTATGCGGTTGCATATGTCAATACTTATAGTACGTTACCAACAGTGTGGTTCACCGATAAAGCCTGCCACAAGGTACACGGGTTTTATGTAACAAATAACACATATGCTTATTTATCGATGAAAAATGGTGACAGTTATGCTAAAAAATTTGGAGGTACCTCTGGTAATGATCCTGATTATTTCAAATTGCAGGTATGGGGAGAAAAGGAAGATGGTTCAAAGACTGATACTATTGATTTTTATCTTGCCGACTTTAGGTTTTCGGACAACTCTAAAGATTATATTGTCAAAGATTGGAGATGGGTTGATGTAAGTTCACTTGGTGCAGTAAAAACATTACGATTTAATTTGTCGTCATCTGATAATGGCACATATGGTATGAATACTCCTGCATATTTTTGTCTGGACAACCTTACCGTACAACCCAATGCTGAACTGGAATTGCTTTCTCCACTTGCAGATGTTTGTGTAAAAAAGAATGCTACTCCTGTTGTTATTGCGTTAGGTTCTGCTTTTACGGCATATGATACAACCGGCATTAAATTTGCCATTACATCAAATTCTAACCTAGATCTGGTTCAAACGAATCTATCAGGCAAAAGTGTAACATTATCATTTACCCCGGACAAAACAGGTGAAGCTCAAATAATTGTTAGTGCAACACTAAATAACCAGATACTCTCCAGTTCTTTTAAGGTGACAGTAACAAATACTACCAATATACACGAAACGTATGCCAACAATATTAAAGTGTATCCAAATCCAAGTTCATCTAATATTACGGTGGAATGTGAAGCAAACAGCCTTGTTACATTATTCGATTTGTTCGGTCGCAAGATAATAGAACAAAAAACGATAGACAATAGTACTCAATTCTTAATTGAAGGAATAGCATCTGGATATTATGTACTTCAAGTTGTAAATAAATCAAACACACAAACGATCAAAATTTTGAAACAATAATCAAAGATAAAGTGCCGGGACTTTGTTCCCGGCACTTATATATTTTAATGAAGATTTTTTTTATCATAGCCATAGTATTACTTGTCTCAAGATATAATGTGTTTTCCCAGAAAGTACTAAAAGACACAGTTGTTATCGACGAAGTAACTGTAAAAGGAATTAAAACACCTGAAGAAGACAAATCACTCGTCCCGATGCAGTCTATCACGAGAATAGAACTTGATCATCTATCTGGTAATACGGCTGCTGATGCTGTTAAAAGTTTTTCAGGAATCATCATCAAGGATTATGGAGGAATAGGTGGATTGAAAACAGTAATGGTGAGGAGCCTCGGAGCAAATCATACTGGTGTTTTTGTCGATGGAGTCCAGTTTAGCGATGTAGCAACCGGACAGGTTGATTTAGGTAAAATATCAACCGAAAACGCAGAAAATATATCGCTGTATATTGGTCAACCAGCCATTATTTGTCAGCCGGCAAGGTTTTATGCATCTGCCAATGTAATAAGTATTAACTATGCCGAACCTGATTTTAAGAACAAGCCGTTTCTGTTGAAATTAGGATCAAAAACAGGATCGTTTGGCTTAATTAAGCCATTCGTTTCTTTTCAAAATAAACTGGGAAAGAAATCATATGCCGATATTTCTTGTAATTACACAAAAGCAAATGGCAAGTATCCTTTTCTTTTGCAATATGGTAGTAACAAAGATACAACTGCTTATCGGAAAAATTCAGATATGAAAGCTCTTAACCTTAATGCAGCGATTGTTTCCGTGTTGCATGACAGTTCAAAAGTTTCCTTAAAATTCTATTATTACGATTCAGAAAGAGGATTGCCGGGAGCTGTTGTTTATTATAATCCCTTTACAACCCAAAGGTTGTGGAATAGAGATTTCTTTTCGAATATACAGTACAAAACCGTTGCAAAAAAACGTTTGCAATGCCTAACAAATATTAAATTCTCACAAAATTGGCTCAGATATTTAGATCCAGAATATCTGAATACAGAAGGGAAACTGGATAACCATTATATGCAACGTGAATATTATCTCTCGCAAGCATTAACATGGCAGATAATAGATTCGTTACATCTTTCTTTCGCAACTGATATTTTCGTCAATACACTCAGGGCCAATCTATATCAGTATGCTCAACCTACACGTTATTCCTCACTTTCTGCATTTGCATTGCAATATTCAAGATCAAGATGGGAGGTAAATGGAAACTTGCTTGCAACGCTAGTTCGCGAAAAGACAGAAAAAGGAGGATCTGCACCCGACCGGAATAATGTAACTCCATCTATCTCTTTTGGATACAGGATTACGCATCATCCTCATATACTTTTACGATTGTTGTACAAGGATGTATTTAGGATGCCTACATTCAATGATTTGTATTACAATCTAGTAGGCAATAACAACCTAAAACCAGAATATGTAAAACAATACAATGCTGGTTTAACCGGATATTATCACTTTTGGATTTTCGAATATATTTCGTTTAAAGCCGATGCGTTTTACAATCAGGTAAAAGACAAGATTATTGCCGTACCAACCAAAAATCTTTTCGTATGGTCAATGCGTAATATCGGGAAAGTAGAATGTAAAGGTATTGAATTACAATCTACGTTACAAACGTGTCCTATCGCAAAAGTCCGTTATTCACTTACCAGTAATTATACTTATCAGGACGCAACTGATGTAACAACTCCAGGCTCTACCACATTTAAACAACAGATTCCGTACATACCATTCGAGACTTTTTCCACCATGTCATCAATAAGCTATAAAGATTTTTCATTCAGTTACAATGTTTTATTCAATGGGTTTCGTTACGTGTTGGGAGAAAACATCTATGCCAATATGATTCCTTCTTGGTGGACAAATGATATATCGGCACTTTATGATCTAAAAACGAAAAAATGTACGTTGAAAATCAAAGGTGAAATCAGCAATCTACTTAACAAACAATATGAAGTAATCCGAAGTTTTCCGATGCCAGGAAGGACATACTCCATCTCTTTAACCTTAGCTTATTTGTGATATGAGAAAAATATGTTTATGGTCAATTCCCCTGCTTTTAGTTATAGCTACATCCTGTAAAAAAGAGCCTGTAAAGCCTGAGGAACAAATCGTTACTACAGATACGACATACGTCACTGAAGCAATATACGTATTGAATGAAGGTATATTCAACATGAATAACACTACACTAACATATTACGATTTTACAGAATTGGTACCCAAAACTGATTATTTCGATTTACAAAACGGAAGAAAACTTGGAGACACAGGCAACGATTTAGGCATATATGGTACCAAACTTTATGTTGTAGTGAATGTATCCAGTCAACTTGAAGTTATCAGTGCACTTACTGGGAAAAGTATAAAACGGATACCTTTTTTCAATGGGACAAAACCGCGTCAACCCAGATATATAACATTCTATGCAAATAAAGCATTTGTATGCTCGTTCGACGGTACGGTAGCTGTAATAGATACATCGTCACTTGAAATTGAGAAATATATTACTGTTGGCAGAAATCCTGATGGAATTGCCGTTGCTAATAACAAAATATACGTTTCAAATTCTGGAGGCTTGGATAGCCCAAATTACGACAGTACAATTTCTGTTATCAATATAGCCAGCTTTACTGAGATAAAGAAAATTCCTGTAGCCATTAATCCTTACAACATTGTACCCGACCAGTACGGAGATCTCTATGTCATTTCCCGCGGTAATTATGGGGATGTAAAAATGAGTCTTCAGGTTATTGATAGTAAAACGGACAAACTTAAATATACGTTTCCTAATTTAGAAGCAATTAATCTTGCCATCAATGGCGATTCAGCTTATGTCTACTATTACGATTTCAACACAGGTACCGGTTCGAAGATAATGCTTATTGACGTAAGGAACAAAACAATAATTCGTGATAATTTTATTACCGATGGTACTGTAATCGAAACAGTTTATGGAATTGCTGTTAATAAACGATCCGGTGACGTATTTATAACAGATGCACATGGCTTTGTGAATACAGGCGATATTGTTTGTTTCAGTAAAGATGGCAAAAAAAAATACTCTTTTAAAGCAGGATTAAACCCCAGTCATATCATTTTTTTAAATAGTACTAAAATAGATACATTAAAATCAAAAATATAATATTATAACTTGCACACCATCCGAAGATAATTATATGGCGTATCGTGGACAATTAAAAACTAAAAAAGATAAACAGATGAAAGGTTATATTCAAATTTACACAGGTAATGGAAAAGGGAAAACAACTGCAGCTATAGGTTTGTCTATTCGTGCAGTAGGTGCTGGAGAAAAAGTATTTTTTGCACAGTTTGTAAAAGGACAGGCTTATTCAGAAGTAAAAGCCATACAACATTTTCTCCCCGCTATTACCATAAAACAATATGGACTTGATTGCTTTATTTATAATGCTCCAAAACAGGCTGATATTGAAATTGCACGTAATGGTTTCGATGAAATTTCTCAAATAATATCTTCAGGAAAATACGATATTGTGGTATTAGATGAAGCAAACATTGCTATATATTACAAACTCTTTACTGTAGAAGAATTAATCAAAGTTCTTAAAACGAAACCAGAACAAACTGAAATAATAATTATTGGTCGGAATGCTAAACCTGAATTAATAGAATTTGCTAATTTGGTAACTGAAATGCATGAAATAAAACATTACTATACTAAAGGAGTTGATGCTAGAATAGGGATTGAATACTAATTTACGAATATATGCAAATAGGTGGTTTTATACCTCAAAGTCTTATAGATTATCCCGGTAAAGTTGCAGCCGTTGTTTTTACGCAAGGTTGCAACTTTCGCTGTGGATATTGTCACAATCCAGCATTGGTATTGCCTGAATTGTTTTCTCAAAATAAACAGATAACAATCCTCGAAATTCTTGCTTATCTGCATAAACGTAGAAGATGGCTTGATGCTATTGTTGTAACGGGAGGCGAGCCTACCATTCATGTAAACCTACCGGATTTTTTATTTGAGCTGAAAACAATGGGCTATGCCGTAAAACTTGATACAAACGGTTCAAATCCTGAAATGCTGACATACATAATCAATCATAAACTGGCTGATTATGTTGCAATGGATCTAAAGACTATTCTTAATGTTACGGAATATTCGGCTATTATAGGAATTCCCGAATCGTCGGCTATTCTGGAACGAATAAAGCAAAGCATTGCAATTCTTCGACAAAATATAATTGTATACGAGTTTCGAACGACTAAAATTCCTAATGTTCATACACCTGATATAATGGAAAAAATGACTTCATTGATAAGAAATAATGAACAGTTTACCATTAATGACTTTCGTCCCGGGAATCTTATTAATTCTCAATTTTCATAAAATTAATCAATGTACTGTTTGTTTTAAAACTGTCGATCAATTCAAACCCCTTCTTTTTATAGATATTCACATTTTGAGGATTTGCCGTTTCTAAAAATACAGGTATCGTATTCAATTTACAATATTCCAGAACAGGATTCAGTAACTTGCTTGCCAGCCCGTTTCCCCGTGCTTCGGGTAATACGCCCACCAAATACAAGTAACAAAAGGGTTGATTTAATGGAAAATGACTATGTGATATTTTCAATGAATCGAGATTTCTGACAACACTGCCAATGCCATTCTTAAAAAGAAATGACAGATTGCGTTTTACGTATCCAAACGTAAACTTTTCTTTTTTCTCCGATTGCCACAGTGCAGCCCCTAAATTATCATTGGTTACATATATAGTTCCACTGTCAAAAGTCTCTTCAACAACATAGTCGATGATGATGTCCAGTTTCTTTTTATGTCTCGATTTTTCTAAGAGCCAATTGATATGGGGATCATTTCTGAAAGCTTCGGTCAATATTTTTACCACTGTCGGCTTATCCTTTCTTTCGGCCAATCGTATCTCTGAATTTTTAATTTGAAGATCCATTTTTCTGATTTTAATTTTATACAAAAATGGATATCATTTGAATCATTTCATTTGATATTTGTCAAATAATGACAGTAACTTCTAAAAAGATATTTTTATTTGCGGGCTCTGATTCTGCTCAATGTTTCGAGTGTAATTCCCAGATAAGAGGCAATATAGGTCAATGGAACGTATTTTACAATTAAGGGTTCATGTTCCAATATCATTTGATAGCGTTCGGCTGCCGTGTGAAATTTCAATGAAAAGAGCCGTTCTTCTAATATTATTGCATAACATTGGGTGATCTTTGCATCGAGTTTCGCAATCCGTGGATATTTTATTTTCAGGGTTAAATATTTTTCAATTGAAATGGAATATACTTCGCAGTCAGTAATAGCCTGAATGGATTCCCGACTTGGTTCGTTTAACAAGAAGCTACGTAAAATGGTTGTTACATCAAAAGAAAAGGCGAAACTTGTAACGACTTCAATAGTGTTATTGATGTAGAATATTCGTAAAAGTCCTGATTTTAAATAATTAATAGTCTTACAATAATCACCTTCCCTGAGCAGATAATCATTTTTCTTTAATACGATTTTTTTTAAAATCTCGTCATTATCGTCACCCAAGATCGAGCGTATTTCATCAAATATTTGTTGTATATGGAAATAGTAATTATCATAAATTCTATGAATTTTAGATGAGTTTTGCATTTTGTTAGTTTATTGACTTATTTATATTTATATCAATTTTAATTCAAGACCATTGATCGTATCAATACTTTTTTAAGCGTTCAAAAGTAATACATTTTACTCTATTCAGTTATGAGAAAAGACGCAATAAACGCACTACTCTAAAGTTCTAACTACATGAACTTTCATACTAAAAGAACGAAGAATATTATCAACCGGGAAAGTTGATAATTAGTTATCATTTTTTTAATTCAAAAGCGACAAGCTATACATATATATAGTAATATTTGTAAAATTAATATTTTTAAATATATCATCTTTAATAAACTAATATACAATGCTTAAAACAAAGTTAAACAAGCGAAAAGCTGTAGAAAGTCATGAATACTAAACTTGTCGAGGAAAACATTACTTCAGATAGTGATGTCCCATTAGCGGTTTCGGGCTATAATGATATGCCCTTTTATTTACAAGATATTTCGTCGAAACACAAATATCCCGATTTTTCAACCATCAGCCCCCAAACGAAAAGATTCATCCACAAACATTTCCCAAATGTAAGCGATGAACAATGGAATTCGTGGAACTGGCAAATCAAAAATAGTTATACCACCTTCAAACAATTGAGCCGGATTATTGATCTCAATCAGATAATCGACGAAGAATCGATTGTGGAAAACGAGAAACTTCCCTTACGAATTACTCCGTATTATGCAAGTCTTCTGGAAGGTACAGATGCCGGCAATCCTATTATAAAAGGTGTCGTTCCCAGTATTAAAGAACTGCAAATGTCGCCTGGCGAAGCGTCCGATCCATTGAATGAAGAAAATTGCTCGCCGGTTCCAAATATAGTGCATCGCTATCCCGACAGAGTATTATTTCTGGCAACAGGCTTTTGTACTACCTATTGCAGATACTGCACACGGTCGCACATGGTGGCAAAAGATAAAATGCACTATGGCAAAGAAGCATGGCAACCCGCGATTGAATATATCCGCAGGAATAAGAATATCCGCGATGTGCTTATTTCGGGTGGCGATCCGTTAACAATGCCCGAATCGCATTTAGAGTATCTTTTGGAAACATTGCGTAGCATCTCACATATCGAAATCATAAGAATAGGAACAAAAGTCCCGGTTGTATTACCTCAACGCGTAACCAACAGTTTTGTAGCCATGTTGCGAAAATATCATCCGTTATTTATGAGCATTCATTTTATGCATCCATCGGAATTGACTCCTGAGGTGAACGAAGCTTGTACAAAACTCGCAGATGCCGGAATACCTTTGGGCAGCCAGACTGTTCTCCTGAAAGGAATCAACGATTCGGTACCGGTGATGACCAAACTGATGCAAGGTCTTTTACGAAATCGTGTGCGTCCATATTATATTTATCAATGCGATCCTATTCCCGGTTCGGGACATTTCCGTACACCGGTAGAAAAAGGTTTGGAAATAATCAAGGGTTTACGTGGATTTACCAGCGGTTATGCCATTCCTCATTATGTTATTGATGCTCCGGGAGGCGGAGGTAAGATTCCCCTTTTACCTGAATATTATATTGGACGTGAAGGTGATAACCTGATTCTTCAAAATTATGAAGGCAAACGGTTTTATTATCCCGATGTCGTAAAAACAGATAAATAGAATTCGTTTAAATTTTATAAATAAGATGATAATAGGATTGACCTACGACCTCCGTACCGATTACCTCTCAGAAGGTTATTCGATGGAAGAAACTGCCGAATTTGACAAAGAAGGAACTATTATAGGTATTGAAGAAGCACTATCGAAATTGGGATATCAAACCGAACGAATAGGGCATGCCCGTAAATTGATGCAGAAGCTTCTGGATGGCAAACGCTGGGATATGGTTTTCAATATTTGTGAAGGTTTGTATGGCGATAGTCGCGAATCGTTGGTTCCCGCACTTTTAGATGCATATAGAATTCCTTATGTTTTTTCGGGTGCGGTTACACTTGGTATTTCGTTGAATAAAGCGTTTGCAAAACAAATCATTCGCGATGCAGGCATAAACACTCCGCCATTTTTGGTGGTTACAAAACCCGATGATGTAAAACAATGTAGGTTGACATATCCATTGTTTGCCAAGCCAATTGCTGAAGGTACGGGGAAAGGAATTGAAAATCGTTCGGTAATAAATAATCCGGAACAATTGACCGAAACGTGCCGATATCTGATACAAAAGTTTAAACAACCTGTTTTGGTGGAAGAGTATCTGCCTGGTCGTGAGTTTACTGTCGGAATTGTTGGTAATGGTCTTGAAGCCCGTGTTGTTGGAGCTATGGAAGTTGTGTATGGTGATGGTGTGAATGATATATATTCTTATGATAACAAAGAGAATTACGAAGACCGGATTCAGTACAAACCGGTTACCGGCGACTGGCTCGATCAATGCACCGACGTAGCTCTCAAAGCATGGATCACACTAAAAGCTTTTGATGGTGGACGAGTTGATGTGCGGGTAGATAGATTCGGAAAGATGAGTTTTATAGAAATAAATCCGCTGGCAGGATTGAATCCCATTCATTCCGATCTTCCCATTCTTTGTCGGATAAACAATGTTGAATATACTCAATTGATAGAAATGATAATGGAATCAGCCACAAAACGCATACAAACTACTATTGCAAATTCATAAGTATAACGTTTTGCTTTAATAATTTATTTCACCGAAAGATTTCTGTCATAATAAATCCAGTTTGGAATCTTTTTCTGTAATAAGTCTGAAAGGCTTACAAGGATTTCCATACGCCAGATAATTTGCGGGGATATCCTTTGTCACAACACTGCCGGCACCAATCACCGCATTATCGCCGATATGGACTCCACCACAAACAACTACGTTACAAGCAATCCAGACATTATCTCCTATATGAATTTCATGTGCGTATTCTGACATTGAGATATGTCTATCGTTATATTTCATAGCAATTCGTTCCTCGGAAATTAAAGGATGAGAGGATGCCATCAACGATACATTCGGACCAAACATAACATTATTCCCGATGTAAATTCTGCCGTCGTCCAATATTGTCGTATTAAAATTTGCAAAGAAATTCTCTCCAATAAATGTATGACATCCATAATTAATCTGGATAGGACCTTGAAAATAATATTTTTCGCCTATTGCTCCGATAAACTCTTTAATAATAGGTAACCGGTTTTTGTCATACTCATCAAGTGCATTAAACTTCTGACAAAGTGTGTGAGCCTTGTGTTTTATGTCCCGTAATTCCTGACAACGGGCATCAAATAACCTACCGGCAAATATTTTTTCTTCTTCTGTCATTGTTACTGGATTGAAACTATGCAAAAGTTCTTTTGTTCGATTAGTTTTTGGTTTCTTTTAAGATTACATCGTGAGCTCCACCTTCAATTATACTGGTTGATGACACCAATGTAATTCTGGCTTTCGATTTTAATTCTTTTATAGTTAGCACACCGCAACTGCACATTGTCGATTTTATTTTCCCCAGAGTAACTTCCAGATTATCTTTTAACTTTCCGGCATAAGGAACATAGCTGTCTACACCTTCTTCAAATTTGAGACTGTTGGTACCTCCCATATCATATCGTTCCCAGTTACGTGCACGATTAGAACCTTCGCCCCAATATTCTTTCACATAACGACCACCAACCAGAAGTTTTTTTGTCGGACTTTCATCAAAACGGGCAAAATATCGTCCCATCATAATAAAATCGGCTCCCATAGCCAATGCCAGAACCATGTGATAATCCTGAACTATTCCTCCATCAGAACAAATGGGGACATAGACACCTGTTTGTTCAAAATATTCGTCACGAGCCTGGGCAACTTCTATCAATGCCGTAGCCTGACCTCTACCTATTCCTTTTTGTTCTCTTGTAATACAGATGGAACCGCCACCAATACCAACTTTTACAAAGTCGGCACCGGCATCAGCCAAATAACGGAAACCTTCTTTATCAACCACATTGCCGGCTCCAATTTTCACCGTGTCGCCATACGTTTCTCTTACAAATGCAATTGTATCTTTTTGCCATTCCGAAAAGCCGTCCGACGAATCTATGCATAAGACATCAACTCCTGCATCAACCAGCACCGGTACTCGTAATTTATAATCTCTTGTGTTTATACCCGCTCCGACAATCAATCGTTTGTGCGAATCCAATAGTTCATCAGGATTTCCTTTATGGCTGTCATAGTCTTTTCTGAAAACAAAATATTTCAATCGCTGGTCATCATCAATAATAGGCAGGGAGTTTAATTTATTTTCCCAAATAATATCGTTTGCATCGTTTAGCGATATCCCAAACTTTCCTGTAATCAGTTTCGGAAAGGGAGTCATAAACTCTTTTACCTTTTTATCGAGGCTGTCTTTGTTTGGACGATAATCTCTTCCGGTAACAATTCCCAGTAATTTACCATTCGATGAACCATCGTCGGTAATGCCAATTGTTGAAAAATCGGTTCTATCCTTTAAATCCATTACATCCTGTAATGTGTTTTCGGGTGTCAGGTTTGCATTACTTACAACAAAACCTGCTTTAAATTTCTTTACCTTTTCCACCATCTCGGCTTGCTTCTCGATCGACTGCGATCCAAAGATAAAAGACACTCCGCCGTTCTTTGCCAAAGCTATTGCCATTCCGCTATCGGAAACCGATTGCATTATTGCCGAAACAAACGGATTATTAAGTTCCAGTTCGGGATTTTGACCTCTCTTAAATTTAACCAACGGTGTTTTTAAACTTACTCTATCTGGATAACAATCTTTTGTTGTTAAACCGGGGATTAACAAATATTCGTTAAAAGTTCTTGAGATATCGGTAGTTATGTGTGCCATTTGTCATTCTTTAAATATTTGCCAAATGTATAAAAAAACTCGTTATGATAATCCTTCAAGTGTGATATATGGTGAGCTTTTTTATAACAATTGAATAGCCACGGGCAATAGATTGGGAGCATTAAAAATATACAATATTGGTTTCGTTGCCTCGTGTTCGGTTGTCAAAACAATCGTAAGGTATTCACTTATTTATTCTTTTAGACTTGTCTGTAATCATTTGCCCAACTGGCTAACTGGGCTTTATTTTATTTATAAATTATAATTTACATTTCTTTTATGTAAATTATAATATTGTACAGCCTTTAGAGCATTTCTTTCAGATGAGATTGCTAATGGAATACCAACTGAAAGATACATTAATCCACCTAAAAAATCTTGTCCGGGCTGTTCTTGATATTTTGACTTATCAGTTGTTGATGTTATCCCAAATCCGATACAATAACCACCGCTAAAACATAAAATGTATGACCAAACTGATTGTCTTTTAGCTCTTTTTATATAATTAAAAGCAATAGGATCATTTCCCATAATTGATTTCATGTCTTTTAATGATAATCGTATACCTTTTAAAGTATATTTATAACCTGTGAACGTTTTTGTATAGGTAATTGTATCAGTTGAAGATTGAGAATATGTTTTTGAAATTAAAAATGATAATGTCAAAATCGCAAATAAAACCTTTTTCATAACAACCTGAGTTCGATTAAGAATAAAACAATTAGCAAGAATAATTTGACCATAAAATTTAGGTACGACATAAATATATGTTATATTTATAGCTGTAAATCAAATAATTAAACAAATTATTTATGTGTACCTCAAAAGA
>Ga0302288_1000542_pt1 | contig 29856 bp, 31 predicted proteins | sample III_Fen_N1_1_FD_194549 | JGI IMG/M metagenome (GOLD analysis project Ga0302288, IMG submission 194549) | Peat permafrost microbial communities from Stordalen Mire near Abisko, Sweden - III_Fen_N1_1 | ecosystem: Environmental > Terrestrial > Soil > Wetlands > Permafrost | place: Sweden: Abisko...
TAGTAACTTCTTAAACAATCCAGCTATTTGTATGAATTATTTATTTTGAATGCAAAAGTAGTATTTTTTTAATGCTTACAAGTAATAAAAGTTCAATTAAAACAATTGTTACTTGAATTATAAACACAATACCAACAGATTAAATCTATCTGTTTAACAATATATCTTACGGAATTTCAACCAAGAGCCGGTAATAAACAATCAGTTGTTTTTTATTACCTTTGTGCTCGAAAATTTGTACACAGAAAATGATTGATAACGCTATATTTAATAATAAAAAGGTTGTATTTCATACCCTGGGCTGTAAGCTTAATTTTGCAGAGACTTCGGCCATTGGAAAACAACTGGCTGATGAAGGATTTGTAAAAGTAAAACAAGGCGAACAAGCCGATGTTTGCATAATAAATACATGCTCTGTTACCGACACAGCCGACCATAAATGCCGTCAGGCTATTAACCGGTTAAACCGGTTACACCCCGATGCTGTCATGATAGTAACCGGTTGTTATGCTCAATTAAAACCCAATGAAATAGCTGCAATAGAGGGAGTTGATTTAGTATTAGGAGCAAATGAAAAATTTAATATTCTGGATTATTTGCAGAAATTGGATGGAAACGAAAAAACTGAAATTTACAGCTCTGAGATTAAACGTGTAAAGGAATTTAAACCTTCCTGTTCACGCGACGATAGGACTCGTTATTTTCTGAAAGTACAGGATGGATGTGACTATTTCTGCACATACTGCACTATTCCCTTTGCACGTGGACGGAGTAGAAATGCTACCATACAGGAAACAGTGGAAATGGCTATGCAGGCTGTAAATGCCGGTGCCAAAGAAATTGTTCTGTCAGGAGTTAATATTGGTGATTTTGGCAAAAGTACAGGCGAATCATTTTTTGATCTTGTAAAAGCTCTGGATACAATTCCGGCTGATGTTCGCTTTCGGATTTCATCGATTGAGCCAAACTTGCTTACTGACGAAATAATTGAATATATTTCAACAAGTTATCGTTTTATGCCACATTTTCATATTCCGCTACAAACTGGAACCAATGAAGTATTGCAACTAATGAAACGAAAATACAACCGTGAGTTGTTTGCTCACAAAGTTGATATTATTAAAAGACTACTTCCTGATGCATTTATTGGTGTTGATGTGATTGTTGGTGTGCGTGGCGAAACAGATGAACTTTTCGAGCAATCGTGTCAGTTTATTGACTCGCTTGACATTTCGCAATTGCATGTTTTTACCTATTCTGAGCGTGCCGGAACCAAAATGCTTGATATCGAATATACAGTATCGCTCGCCGAACGGAAACGCAGAAGTAATGTTTTACATAACCTTTCTGAAAAAAAGACGTTGTCTTTTTACGAAAATCAATATGGAAAAACTTTTCCTGTTTTGTGGGAAGGTCGACATAATGGCGAATCTATGGTTGGATTTAGTAGCAATTATGTGAAAGTGGAACGAGCTTACGACAAAAAACTCGTGAATACAATACAGTCAGTGACGCTTGGGGGATGGAATGAAGAAAAATCGGCATTGATAGAGATTTAAAATTCAGAACTGAATCAGGGCTTAATTGTGAATTAGGAATTATAAATTGTGAATTAGATAAACATGTTAGCAAAACGTATTATCCCCTGTCTGGATATCAAAAATGGACAAACTGTAAAAGGTATTAATTTTGAGAATATTACAGATGTTGGCGATCCTGTTGAACTAGGAGCTTTGTATGCTAAAATGGGAGCCGACGAATTGGTTTTTCTTGATATTACAGCGACAAATGAAAAGCGAAAAACTTTGTCAGAATTAGTTACACGCATTGCCAAACATATCAATATTCCTTTTACCGTTGGTGGAGGAATTTCGAGCGTAGAAGATGTGTCGGTTTTGCTTGCCTGTGGTGCTGATAAAATATCTGTTAACACTTCTGCTGTCCGTAACCCACAATTAATCTCTGATTTGGCTAGTCAATTTGGAAGTCAATGCGTGGTATTGGCGATTGATACTAAATATATCGACGGAGAATGGTATGTTTTTCTAAATGGTGGACGAATTCCTACAGACATAAGAACAGTGGAATGGGCTAAACAGGCGGTTGCACTTGGTGCGGGTGAAATTTTGCTTACTTCCATGAACAATGATGGGACAAAAGACGGGTTTGCATTAGACATTACCCGAGCAGTTTCAGAAGCCGTTAATGTACCAGTAATTGCAAGTGGCGGCGCAGGAACTATGGAACATTTTGTAGATGTATTCAGTGCAGGGAAAGCCGATGCTGCTTTGGCAGCGAGTATTTTCCATTATAAAGAAATTGGCATTCCTGAATTAAAAACGTTTCTGAAAGGAAAAGGTGTTGAGGTTAGAATTTGAAAAATAGTTCGTTTAAATCCAGCTCTTTTTCAGATTTAGCTAACAAAGCTATACACGATTATTCCCAAGAAACTTAAGCTCAGAACTGAAACAGGAACCAATATAGTTGACCTTTCAACAACATTATCTGCTTCATGTTTATTCAAACTAGGACGATATTTGCATATCAGCCAATAACAAATTAAAGCAGCTATAACGCCGACAATAGCTCCACCAACTATATCCAAAGGATAATGCACTCCTAAATAGATACGTGAATAAGCTGTGATTAATGCCCAGCTGAAAATAGCGTAGCTGTACGTTTTCTGTTTAAAAAGCAAGGATGAAAGCAATGCAAAGCCAACTGCATTAGCAGCATGCGACGAAGCAAATCCATACATTCCACCGCTATAATCTTTCACCAAATGAATAATCCCCTTTAGTTCATCTACATGCGATGGTCGAAGTCGTTTAACCATGTGCTTAAGCATGCCGGATGCAACCTGATCGGAAATTACAATACATAGAACTAATGCTAAAACCAACCAAATAGCTTCACGTTTCCAATGCTTTATAAGCACATATAAAACTGAAGCATAAAGTGGAATCCAGGTTAACTTATAACTAACAGCAAACATGAATTGGTCAAAGAAAGGAGAGTGAAATCCATTAATTGTCAAAAACAGATTAGTATCCAACTGTTTTATAATTTCCATTAGATTCATAATCTGAAGATTGTAGGATTAATTTAGTTTATCTTAGTAGAGGAGACACAAAGATACAGCGTTTTTTTATATTTTCTCGATATTTGCTTGTTCTACCCAACCTACATTTCCATTTCCAAGCTTTATTTCGCACCAGTTACCCAAAGTGCTTTTCATTTTCACTTTAGTTCCTTCATGAAGCTGAAATAAATCTGTTCCACTTTTATCCGGAGAGCTCTTCACTGTTATAACACCTGTCATAACAATTGCTTCGCGATGATTCAACAGTTGGTCTTTACGAATTCCTGAAAATATAAAGCTTCCAAAACTTATTGCCATGAAAAATACGGCACATTGGAACGATAATTTACGCACAAAACGCGTTGATCCAAAGATAAACAGAAATGCCAGGATTAATGTAACTATAAAAACAGTGACACTAATTGTCAACCATTGGTTTGAAGTCAGTAATTTAATAAAATCATCAATCCAATGACCTAAAAAGAATGTCGAAGACTGTGTTGAGTTATCTACCACCTTTGTTTGAGCTAATTCAAGATTAAACCGGGCATCATCAAACGATGGTGAAAGTCTCAATGCTCGTTCGTAATTCAAAATCGAGCGCCCTATTTCATTTGATTTATAGTAGGCATTACCCAAATTAAAATACAATTCAGGAGCAACACCTTCATTGCTTAATACCTTTTCATATTGTTTAGCTGCTGAGGAGAAATCTCCTTTTGCATACAAGCTGTTAGCTTGTTTTACAGCATCTGATTGTGCAAAACCGAATGTGCTGAAACATAAAACTAAAGATATAAACAGAATGATACGTTTCATATAATGTTCTAAATTATGTGTTTACTATTTTTTGAAAATTTCTTCCAAATTACTAATTGCCTGAATTGTTTCAGTATATAAATTTCCCATTTCTTGCTGACCTGAATTTGGAGCGAAACGTGCAAATTCACAGGTATTAAGAATGTCAACAAATTTATTAATATGCATTTGATCAACCTGATGGTTTAGCAATTCAGACTCAACTCTATCTTTAGTAAGCGATGATACCGGAATAGATAATTTATCACTTAAATAAGTCCAGGTAGCTTTCATTACTTCTTCATAAAATTTATCTTTATTCCCTTCTTTCAAGAGCTTCTGAGCTAATTTTAATCGCTTTTGAGCTAGTTTATTCGCTTTTTTGTTTTTTACTAAACTTATATCGGAATTTTCCTTAGCTTGTTTTCGGAATATAAAAAACAATAACATTGAAACTAAAAGCGGAATTAAATACAGTAACCAACTGATGTATGTTCCAAAGACAGGTTCTTCTTCTTTCGACAGTTTGAATTTATCTGTTTGAATATATCGTATATCCTTACTCAATTGTTTTACGTCCTGTTTATCTACGTAATTGCTGACAACAGTTGAGCTTTCACCAGCAGCTCCTTTCGCAACTTGTAATTTGTAAACAGGAGTACGTAAAGTTCTGTAAGCTTTTGCCTGAGTATCAAAATAAGAAAATTCAGCTGACGGAATTTCAAAATTTCCCGAATGACGCGGAATAAACATATACTCAATGACTTTATTTCCGGAAACCCCCGCTCCTGTTGTTTTGAAATTATTCGCCACTTTTGGGTCATAAGTTTCAAAACCATCAGGGAATTTTATAACCGGATTTTTTATCAGTTTCATATTACCACCACCTTCGATATTTACTTTGATGGTGACAGCATCGTTTGCTTTCACCTGGGTAGCTGAAATTGAAGAATTCATATTAAAACGACCCACCGTTCCACTGTATGTAGCCGGTTTGCCTGAGGGAAGCGCATTTACATTAATCTTAACAGCCGGTGCAGTAATAATTTTAGAAACGTTTGTGTAAGAATCAAAAAAATCATCAAAGATACTTCTGACTGCCGTGCGATTCTTTACCTGAACCACAGCTTCAAAGTTCCATTTATCCAACTGTAATACTCCTGAATGTTGAGGATAAAGCAAGAACTTATAGAGAACTACAGAAGTGTAATTCCGACCGTTATAGTGTTCAAGCGCAAACTGTTTGTTGGTAGGCTGATCGATGTCCTGCTTCATAAAACCACTGAAATCAATCATCTTTTTAGGACTACATTGAACTACATCTACCAAAGTATACAGCTTGTAAGTTACCAGAATAGCTTCTTGTTCATATACATTTGTTTTAGAAACATCGGTTCGGATGAAAAGGTTTTCGTTGGAAATTGAAGCCTGACCAGTTCCATTTGAGGTGGCTTTACTTCCCTGAGATTTTGAAGAAGCATCGGCCGGCAAAACTTTTATAGCGACTCCATTGGAAGTATATTTCTGTCCTCCGATAACAATAGTTGCAGCCGGGATAGTAAAAGTACCTGTTTTCTGAGCTTGAAGTGTATAAGTATAAGAATTAGATTCTGAAGAAGATTGCCTTCCATTAATTATCTGAATACTTGAACTATGCGACTGAAATGGTCCAGCCAATACATCAAAGTTATTTATCTCGGGTACACGTAAATCTTTGCCAGCTGCATTCAGGGTATACACCAACTGAAATGGGCTATTTAAAACTACTGTTGAAGGAGCCGATGCCGAAAAACGCACAGGCTCATCAGCTTTTACTATAAACGAATTTAGCAAAAAAAGCGATAGTGATATAAATATAATTCTGCGTTTCATATTATTTCTTTTCAAATCAAAGCTTTATCTATCAATTTACAATTACCAATCTTTGTCAGCTTTTTTAGTCCCTCTAACTGGCTGTTTCTTTGCTTTTTCCTGTGCATTTTTTTCATCTTGCTGTAAAGCATCCAAAATTTGTTGAGCATTCTCTTTCGACATTTGCTGTTTTTGTTGTTGAGGTTGCTGAGGCTGTTCTTTGGGTTTCTGATCCTGTTTTTGTTGATCTTTGTTTTGATCTTTGTTCTGATCTTTATTTTTATCCTTGTTCTTATTCTTATCTTTATTTTGTTTTTTCAATAAAGCTTGCGCATAAGCCAGATTATAACGTGTTTCATTGTCTTTCGGATTGTTTTTCAGAGCCATTTCATATGCCTTGATACTCTCTTCAATCTTATTATCAAGTAATAATGAGTTACCTGTATTATGAAATGCAGCTGCAATTCTCTCTTTCTCAACTGGTTTTAAAGAAATTGCATTATTATACCGCTCTAAGGCTTCTGAATATTTCTTTTGTCTGAATAAAGCGTTCCCAAGGTTATAATTTGCTTCAAATGATTTTGAATTCTTTAATAATCCTTTTCGATAAGCTATCTCAGCTTGAGTAAATTTCGATGATTTATACAATTTATTTCCTGTTCGAACATCATCGCTCTCCTTTTGAGCCCAAACTGAAACAGTCAAAAAGCTCATCATCAATATATATATTATCCTTTTCATTGAATGAATTGTAAAAAATAATTTTTCATTATCTTGTCACTTTGTCTTTTAAATCAAAAATTTTAATCTTACTTAGTCGCTTATTCTTTCTGTCAAAAATGAAAAAATCAATTATCAAAATCAGCAAAGCGAACAAAGCAAAAGACTGAAATTGTTCGTTGTATTCAGAGAAAACGCTGGATTTTATTTCGGATTTTGCCAATTTATCAAGCTCTTTATTTATTACCCGATAAGCACTATTGCTGTTATCTGCATGTACATAAACACCTTTTCCTGCAATGGCAATTTCTTTACACATTTGCTCATTCAATTTTGAAACCACAACGTTTCCATCTTTATCTTTCCAAAAACTCATCGTTCCGGGAACTGGTATTGGAGCTCCATCTGATTTTCCCATACCTACCACATTTACAATGATATTATTCTCTGCGGCTAGTTTTGCAGCTCCTACAGCGTCATCTTCATGATTTTCACCATCTGTAATCAAGATTATCGACCTTCCCACATTACTTTTCGTTCCAAACGATTTGATAGCTAAATCAAGCGCGCTTCCGATTGCAGTTCCCTGTCGCGGAACTAATTGTGGTGATATGCTTGACAAAAACATTTTTGCAGAAACATAATCCACCGTTATAGGCAATTGAGTGTAAGCATCGCCGGCAAAAACCACCAAACCCACTTTATCATCATTCATATCATCCACCAACTTAGATAAAACCTGTTTTGCATTCTCTAAACGGCTTGGCAATACATCCTGCGCTAACATGGAATTTGATACATCCAACGCTACCATTACTTCAATTCCTTTTCGTTTTTCCTTTTCTACTTTTTCTCCAAATTGCGGCTGAGCTAAAACAATAGCCAGTAAAAAAACAGCTGTTAGTTGAAAGTAGAATTTTACTTGTGGGCGAATTTTCGAAACATTTGGCATCAATTGTGCCAACAAATCAGGATTACCGAACTTGACAATATTCCGGCGTTTCTGAATAGTTGTATAAATAAATACACCTAATAATAACGGGATTAAAAGGAGTAAAAATAAATATTCTGGATGAGCAAATCTAAACATTATGTTTTAAATAGTTTGAATAGTTCTTTAATATTGAATTACTTAATCCTATAGCGATTAAGGTATCCGTCTGAAAACTGTATTTCTTAGAAGAATTTCTAAAGTCAAAAATATAAATGCCAGTATACTGAACACATAGAATTGTTCATCCTTTTTGTTGAACTGATGAACGCTTATCCTTGTTTTTTCCAACTGATCAATTTCCTGATAAATATGTCGGAGTTTTGAATTATCTGTGGCTCCAAAGTATTTACCACCTGTGAGATTTGCTATATTTTGTAACGATTTTGCATCAAATTCCGATTGAACCCGCTGATATTGGATTCCCATTGGAGTTTGAACCGGAATATTAACAACACCTTGTGTGCCAACACCAATAGTATAAATCCTGATTCCGAATGTTTTAGCTATTTCAGCAGCAGTAATCGGAGCTATATCTCCACTATTATTAGAACCATCCGTCAATAAAATAATGACTTTAGATTTGGCCTTACCATCTTTTATCCTATTTACCGCATTGGCCAACCCTAGTCCAATAGCCGTTCCATCTTCTATTAATCCATTTTTCACACCATTAAATAAATTAATCAACACTGCATGATCAGTGGTTAACGGACATTGTGTAAAACTCTCCCTGGCGAAAACAACTAAGCCGATATTGTCATTTGGACGTGAAAGAATAAATTCAGTTGCTACAGATTTTGCAGCTTCAAGCCTGTTAGGTTTAATATCTCCAGCCAGCATTGTACTTGAAAGGTCCAAAGCCATCATTATGTCAATTCCTTCGGTATTTTGGGTTCTCCAGCTATTCGATGCCTGTGGTCGGGCTAAAGCTATAATAATACAGGTAATAGCCAATGCCCTTAAAACAAACGGAATGTGCCTCAGCTTTATTTTTTTACTTTGTGGAAACTGCTTCAGATTGCGATGTGCTGAAATTTGCAAGCTGGCATCTGAATTTTGCATTTCCCAAACGTACCAAAATACGATTGGAACCAGCAATAGCAGTAAAAACAAATATTCAGGATTATGAAATGTCATTGTTATATCTTAATTATAAAAAATGTAAACTAAAAATCAACTAGTTCTTCTTTGATAACTCTTCGTTTTTAATTTCTTCTACTGGTTTTACTTCTTCCACTTTTGTTTGATTAATAAACAAATAAGCATTTTGAAGACTTAATTCATGTTCTTCCGGCATTGCATTCCATTTAGCGAATTTAACCAGATCCGCTAAATTTAAAATCTGCTTTAAATTCAGGTAAGCCGATTTTTTTTCCACTTTCAGTACGCGTAGATGGTCAAGAATTTCTTCAGAAGTCATTTCCATGCTATTTATATTGAATATTCTTTCTACATATTCTCTAATAACATCGGTTAATTCCGTGTGATATTCTTTGACACGACCTTGTTGCCAGGATTTCTCTTGTTTGATCTTGTCTAGTTGATTCAATGCAACCACATCTGCAGGCAAAAGCAGCCTTATTTCTTTTTCGTTTAAAACAGGCTTTTTCTTAAAATACTTTTGGTATAAGACATATAGCACTACCAATAAACCAAGAATAACAAACCCAAGTAATACTCTCAAAAGAAAAGCAGCCCAATCGAACTTAGAATTTAAAACTGGTTTAATATCGGCTATTTTATGAGATGCTGTATCGATTTTGAATGGTTGAACTACTTTAAGTGAAAGTGATTTAGACCAAACCGTATCTCCATTTATAACAAAGGGAAAAGGAGGAATGTAAATTAGCGAATCTTTAAACGATGTAACAACATAATGCTGAGACACCAGCAATTGTCCATCTGGTGATTTAACCGTATCTGTTTTTACCGGCTCAACAGTTTCCAATCCACCTACAATGGAGTCAGAAAAAATCGGCATCAAAACTTTCTGTTTTGGTTGTTGCGAAACTTGAAAAGTTAGATGAGTTTGACTTCCAATCCAAATAACAGTGGAGTCTAAACGTGCATTAACCGTTATTTTTTGAGCACATAAGTAAGGTTGTGCAAAAGCAAAGAACACTAAAACTATAAAAAGGAATTTTCTCATACAAATTTTAAATTGTCAATCATTCTTTAGGCTCTCATTTTAAACAATTTAATCAAAGCCCGAACATAATCCTCGGAAGTGCTCATGGAGACCAAATCAACACCTGATTTAGTGAAAGACTTTTGCAATGCTAACTGTCCCTCGCCCCAGGCGTGTTTAAATGTTGTTCGAAGCCGTTTATCGGAAGTATCCACCCATATTCGTTCTCCAGATTCTGCATCTTTCAACTTAATCAGACCCACATTAGGCAATTCGGTTTCTCGGACATCATAAACCTGTAAGGCTACTACATCATGTTTTCTACTTGCAATAGTCAAATCCCGTTCAAAATTAGTATCAATAAAATCCGATATAATAAATGCGGTAGAGCTTTTTTTAATTGCGTTAGTAAAATATCGCAAAGCTCCGGCTATATCCGTTTTATTACTTTCCGGCTTAAAATCAATCAACTCCCGAATAATCTGAAGTACATGTTTCTTACCTTTTTTTGGTGGAATAAACTTTTCAATTTTGTCTGAAAAGAAAATCACCCCTATTTTATCATTATTTTGAATAGTCGAAAAAGCAAGTGTGGCAGCTACTTCAGTAAAAATATCTTTCTTTAATTGAGATACTGTACCAAACTCGCGGCTACCGGAAACATCAATCAGCAATACCACTGTCAATTCACGTTCTTCTTCGAAAACTTTTATATAAGGATGTCCAAAACGAGCTGTCACATTCCAGTCTATCGACCGGATATCGTCGCCATATTGATATTCACGGACTTCAGCAAATGTCATACCACGCCCTTTGAAAGCCGAGTGGTATTCACCTGCAAAAATATTATTCGACAAGCCACGTGTCTTAATCTCTATTTTTCGTACTTTTTTTATTAATTCACTGGTTTCCACGTCTTCAATTTGCTAATTTTCAATTTCCAAGAACCAATTTCCAAGAGCCAATCAGCAATAATCAATTAGCAATTAAAATTTGCCTGAACTAATTGAAAATTGGTAATTATTTAATTGGAAATTATATAATTATGAATTAATTACGGCACTTCAACTGTGTTCAAAATTTCAGTAATAATTTCATCAGAAGTCATATTATTTGCTTCTGCTTCGTAGCTCAATCCAATACGGTGACGCAGTACATCATAACAAACTGCGCGAATATCTTCTGGTATCACATAGCCTCTGCGTTTAATAAATGCATAAGCACGTGCAGCCAAAGCCAAATTGATAGAAGCACGGGGAGAAGCTCCAAATGAAATCATTTCTTTCAATGAATCCAAGCCATAATCCTGAGGAAAACGAGTTGCAAAAACAATATCTACAATATAACGTTCTATCTTTTCATCAATATAAACCTGACGAACTATATCGCGGGCTTCTATAATATCCTGCGGGGTCAATATTGGAAGTACTGTTGGTTTGTCTTTCAAAAGGTTCTGACGGATAATCAATTTTTCTTCCTCTTTCTTAGGATAATTAATAATCACTTTCAGCATAAAACGGTCGACCTGAGCTTCAGGAAGCGGATAAGTTCCTTCTTGTTCTATTGGATTTTGAGTTGCCATTACTAAAAATGGTTCTTCCAATTTGTATGTATGATCACCGATAGTTACCTGACGTTCCTGCATGGCTTCAAGTAAAGCACTTTGCACTTTTGCAGGGGCACGGTTTATTTCATCAGCCAAAACCAAATTAGCAAAAATAGGTCCTTTTCTAATACTGAACTCTTCCTTTTTTTGACTATAAATCATTGTTCCAATCACATCAGCCGGCAATAAGTCCGGCGTAAACTGAATTCTGCTATAATTACCTTTTATCAAATCTGACAAGGTTTTAATTGCTAAAGTTTTTGCCAATCCGGGCACACCTTCAAGTAAAATGTGACCATCAGAAAGTAAACCAATCAATAACGACTCTACCAAGTGTTTTTGACCAATAATTACTTTATCCATTCCCATGGTTAATGCATCAACAAATGAGCTTTGTTTTTCTATGCGTTCATTAAGTTCCCTAATATCAACAGATTGAATCATATTATTTTATGTTTGTAATGTTGTTTTTTTGTTGAACAAATATAGTGTAAATTGAACCGTTAAAGCACTGATTTAATATCTATTAACCACAATTTAGATTATTAAGTACAGGGGCATTTTAATGGTAAAATTCTATCATATTTTTCATTTCTTTGAATTAAAAAAGTTCTGCAAAGTGTAAACAAATGCAGAACTTCCTAATTAAAACGCTTTTAATACATAGCCCGAAAAACTTTAGACTTTAATTATATTGCTTTCTTTACATAGATATCATGCAATTCCTTTGCTTTTTTAATACAACGCGGATTTGCAACATCAATTAATTTTGAATCTAATTTTGGAATATGAATCAAAGTTCCTTTTGAAATTTTATCAGGATTAGGAATTCTGTCTTTATTTGCCTCATAAATATAAACCCAAAAATCTTTACTTCCATAGTATTTCTTTGACATAATAGTCAATCTTCCATTAGGCTTAACCGTTTCCGTCGCAATGAAAGTTTTATAAACTCTCGGATTATCAAATAACAATTGCAAACTATCAACCGGCTCTTTAGCATCTATAGAATCATTAGCAGTAGTATCTTTAGGCACAACAATAGTTTTCACGACCGGAGTTAGCTTTGCCTTTGGAGTAAACCAGCCTGATATGGTATTAAACATATCGGTAATCGAAATATTTTCTGAAGCTTTCAACACTCCCGCTTTAGCGTTTGTTGCTGTTGTTAGTACAAAGTTGTTCACCGGAGGAGAAAACAGATAAAGTCCCGCTCCAGTTCCAACAAACAATACTACAATAATCAAAATCGTCAACCAAACTCTCCGCTTTCTTTTGGGACTAATGTCTTTCAAAAACTCCGTTGAATCAAACTCCGAAACAGAATCATTGGTTTGTGACTGCTCTTCCTGACGACTTTGGTAATTTATTCTTTCTTCTTGATGATAAATTACTGATTCAGTTGGTTGCTGAACAATTGCTTCTTTCCTAAAATAATCCGGAATATCTTTCACCGGAGCATCTTCAATAACCGGTTTTTCATGAACAAATTCTTCCACAACTTCAGGAGTAGATACAACAGCTTCAGCCTCTTTAATCTGCTCTGGAGTTAGTTCAGGAATATGCACTTTAGACTGTTGCTCATTCTGAGTTTGCTCCACAACCGGCTTTTCCCGCACCTGATAATCTACTAATTCTATTGGCAGTGAGTCATGCTCTGAAACTACCGGCACATCTTCTTTCGGCTCAATTTTCGGCGACAATGCCTGTATTTCCGACAACAGGTCTTTTATCTCTGAAGCCTGATCGCTAAAAATATGCAACGGGTCTAGTGCCACATCTGTCTTTTCTTGTATGGGTTCCGGATTCTCAGAATCAAATTCTACCGGCATTAAATGAGCAAACGGCTCGTTGACCAGGTCTTTCAGAATCACATCTGGAGTAAAAGTAACTTTATGATAACCTGCCAACAGAATATCTTCTCCTGAATGAACATTTACACTTTTACGCGGCTCATTCCATTGAAGTTTAAAAGTCCCGAAGTTTTTAATTTTCACCACTTCACCTGCCAGTAATGCGTCTTCAATAGAAGAAATCATCACTTTTAGAAAGTCTTCTGCTACACGCTTACTAACCTTCGATTTCGACGAAACGAGGTCAATTATTTCCTGAGATGAAATTTTTTCCTTAATCATGATGTGGCAAATCTTTAAGTTTATCTTTCAGAATATTGCTCTGCTTAAAATTCACGACCAATTTGGGTGGAATGAGTGTACGAATCTGCGTAGAAGGATGAACCGACAGACGTTCTTCTTTTTTACGCACTTCAAAATTGCCAAAACTTTGAAAACCAATTGTCTTTTCTTCAACCAATAACTCAGTACAAGTTGCAACCGTTGTTTCCAACAAATCAGCAACTACAGACTTTGGTGCATTTAATTTGGCGGCCATGCTGGCAATCAACTCTTTGTGATTCATAATTAATTTTAAGATATTTCAGTTACAGATATTTGTAGGGGACAGATTGCGAACTGTCTTAAAAAAGTAATTTAAACACCATAAAGGTCAAAATCGGTCGCATCTATAATTTTTGCATTGTAGAATTCACCTTGCCTCACACCTTCTGTCGAAACTGGAATCAACACTTCCGGATCAACTTCCGGCGAATCATATTCGGTTCGTCCTACAAAATACTCATCCTCTACCCGATCAATCATCACTTTTAGCGTTTTGCCAATTTTAGTCTGGTTTATTTCTGCCGAAATGCCTTGCTGAATTGACATTATTTCGTCAACCCGCCTTTGCTTTACTTCATCTTCAATATCATCGGCATAAGTTTTATAAGCAAACGTTCCTTCTTCATTAGAAAATGCAAATGCACCTAAACGTTCAAACCGCGCTTTACGAACAAATTCTTTTAATTCTTCCACATCATCTTCCGTTTCGCCGGGATGCCCCAGCAACAAAGTAGTCCGTAAATGAATATCGGGCACTTCTGTGCGAATCCGATCTATTAATTCGTAAGTTTGGGTAGAAGTGATGTTACGTCTCATTTTGCTCAACATATTATCACTCACATGCTGCAAAGCAATATCTAAATAATTACAAACATTATCTCGTTCCCGAATCACCTTCAAAATATCATACGGAAACTGAGTTGGATAAGCATAATGCAATCTCAACCATTCCACACCCGGAATATCCGACAAACGTTCAGTCAATTCAGCTAATTTCAATGTTTTATAGCGATCTTGTCCGTAATATGACAAATCCTGCGCAATCAACTGAAATTCTTTTACACCATTTGCCACCAATCCTTTTACTTCTGTTTCAATATCCTCCATCGAACGCGAACGATGACGACCGGTAATAATCGGAATAGCACAATACGAACAAGTACGGTTACAACCTTCCGAAATTTTAATATATGCGTAATGATTCGGAGTTGTGAGCGTACGTTCCAATCGCAAATCTGCCCGATACTCCTGCCCTATTTCTTTCAGAATATCCGTATAGTTGAATTTTCCGTAAAATTTATCCACTTCTGGAATTTCCAGTCTCAACTCTTTCAAATAGCGTTCTGACAAGCAACCCATTACGAAGAGCTTTCCGATTTTATTTTGTTTGCGCAAGTCCGCAAATTGCAAAATAGTATTAATACTCTCTTCTTTGGCATCGCCGATAAATCCGCAAGTATTAATAATCACTATTTCACCATCCGGATTTTTGGCATCGTGCCTTACCCTATAACCAAGCGCATCAAACTGACGCATCAACTGCTCCGAATCAACCAGATTTTTTGAACAACCGAGAGTAACAACATCGACTATCCCTTTTATATTTGAATCTTTCAATTTATTTTCCAATTTTCTTTATAAACAATTTTTCAAGCCACTTCTGTAGCTTGGAGTTATTCGAATAGTGTCTCCACAAACTTTTCTTTATCAAACACCTGCAAATGCTCCATACCTTCGCCCAGTCCGATATACTTCACCGGAATTTTGAATTGATCGGAAATGCCAATTACCACACCTCCTTTTGCAGTTCCATCAAGCTTAGTAATGGCCAATGCAGTCACATCGGTTGCCTTGGTAAATTGTTTGGCTTGCTCAAAAGCATTTTGACCTGTAGAACCATCAAGCACCAACAATACTTCATGAGGAGCATCAGGTACTACTTTCTGCATTACGTTTTTAATTTTGGTCAACTCATTCATCAAGTTAATCTTATTGTGTAAGCGACCCGCTGTATCGATAATTACCACATCAGCATTATTAGCTTTGGCCGAAGCAATAGTATCATAAGCCACCGAAGCAGGATCGGCACCCATTTTTTGTTTAATCACAGGCACTCCGGCACGTTCACCCCAAATGACCAACTGATCAACAGCAGCTGCACGAAAAGTATCGGCAGCGCCAAGATACACTTTTTTACCGGCTTTGGTGAATTGGTAAGCTAACTTACCTATAGTTGTGGTTTTACCAACACCATTTACACCTACTACCATAATCACATAAGGTGAATGTGGCAACACGTCATCAAAATCAATTGGAGTATCCGAATTATTTTCACCTAACAAGGAGACAATTTCATCTTTCAGAATTCCATTCAGCTCCGTAGTGTTTACATATTTATCCTGAGCAACACGTTTTTCAATTCGTTCAATAATGCGCAGAGTGGTTTCAACACCAACATCCGAAGTAATCAATACTTCTTCCAGATTATCAAGAACCTCATCGTCAACTTTCGACTTTCCGGCAACAGCACGTGTCAGCTTGGAGAACACACTTTCTTTCGTCTTAGATAAGCCCTGATCCAGTGTTTCTTTCTTTTCTTTGCTAAAAATATTAAATAAACCCATCTTTTTTATTTTTCGATTTAAAATCCTCAAATGTCTGCTGCCCCTTTGTGAAATTGCATATTATCATTAGTTCATTGAGAATTAGCATACAAAATTAAACTTTTTTTTTGAGCTTATGGCAAAAATACGCCCTTCATTTTTATAAATGAAAGGATTCTTGTTATAAATTCAAAAATGATTGGTTGATTTTTTGAGTACAGCAAGCTACTTACACCTTAGAGTTTCTTGCTTACTTTTCAAATAGCGCTCTTTAAGACATACATCCCAACAAACTTACTACACTAAACAGCGAAAACTCAAAAAAATGTCGTACCAGCGCGAAGCAATGAAACGGGACTGTAGCAGTCACTCGTATCAATACAGCAATTTAAGAACAAAAAAATCCCTTCATTAATTAAAATGAAGGGATTTTCTAATTCCTAAAGAACGATATATCTTATTTTGTGAAATAATCTTTCACTTTATCGTTATGCACAATTTCTTCCTGGAACATATAAGCGCCGGTCTTAGGTGACTTCACCATTTTGATAACCTTTGCAAATGAACGTCCTTCTCCTTTTTGTAGAGATGCAACCGCTTTCTTAGCCATGATTCAGATATTATTTAATTTCTTTGTGTAGTGTTACTTTCTTCATAATGGGGTTGTATTTTTTCAACTCCAAACGTGCCGGTGTGTTTTTTCTGTTTTTCACAGTAATATAACGTGATGTTCCGGGCAGACCGCTTTCTTTATGCTCTGTGCATTCCAAAATAACTTGGACTCTTGCTTCTTTCGATTTCTTTGCCATTGTGTTGTTCTCCTAAAAATTATGCGTATAAGTAGCCTTTTTCTGACGCTTTTTTAATGGCAGCATCTAATCCAATTTTATTAATGGTACGTAGTCCGTTAGCTGATACATTTAGGCTAATCCAGGTATCTTGCTCTACCCAATAGAATTTCTTTGTAAACAGGTTCACATCAAATGTTCTTTTGGTACGACGTTTTGAGTGTGATACGTTGTTTCCTACCATTGCTTTTTTACCGGTAATCTGACAAATTTTTGACATTTCTATATCTTTTTATTGTTTACATTTTTTCTCAAAAACAGTGTGCAAAAGTATAGTATTTTTTTCAATTGCACAAGTTTTTCCATCTTTAAATTTCAATAAATATGTTCAAAGTCGGCAAACCTTGAATAAATCACTGATAATGTTTTATTTATTTCAGATTATTTCTTTCAACATAAGCAATGCAGCCTGTGTTGCCCGCAGAATATTCTGTTCTCGAAGTGAACCAAACCGAAATTCACGACTTATCGTTTTTTCTACAGAACTCACTGCAATCCAAACTGTTCCAACAGGTTTTTCGACAGTTCCGCCTGTCGGACCAGCAATCCCCGAAGTTGCTATAGAAACATCGCTTTTTAATAATTTTCTAACACCATCTGCCATTTGCTCCACCACTGATTGGCTCACTGCTCCTTCTTTTTCTAAATCAGTTGCAGACACCTGCAAAACACTCGTTTTTATTTCGTTGGAATAAGCTACTACTGAACCTTTAAAAAAGTCTGAGCTACCAGGTATTAAAGTAAATTGGTGAGCAATATTACCTCCGGTACAACTCTCGGCTGTGGCAACCATTAAACCTTTTGATTTAAGCAAATTCCCCACTAAATTAGGAATAGAAATATCTTCATAAGCCACAATGGCATTCCCCAGCTGTTGTGATAGCTTGTCAACTTGCTGATTAATGCTAAACTGTAAAGCCAACACATCGTCCAACAACCCACTCAAACGAAGCTTAATTACACCTGAATTGGGCAAATAAGCCAACCTAATATATTCTGGTAATTCATTCTCCCAATCAGCAATTTTCAATGCTAATGCAGATTCGGAGTAACCATAAACCTGAAGTGTTTTATGAATCAAGACCGGAGTTTTAAAATATCTTTGTAAACGTGGAATAATCTCCGCACTCATAGCCTGCTTCATTTCATAGGGCACACCCGGCATTGAAACAATTACTTTCCTATCCTTTTCAAACCATGTTACAGGCGCTGTGCCAACAGTATTTTGAATAACAGTACATTTTTCAGGAACCATAGCCTGAGCTCGTGTCAGGTCATTTAAAACAAGGGTTGGACGATTAGCAAATATCCGTTCGATATTATGTAAAACAGATTCATCAAAAATCAATTCGGTGTCGAAATATTTTGTCAACGTCTGCTTAGTTATATCATCGTTTGTAGGACCTATTCCACCTGTAAAAAGAACAACATCTGCCCGATTCAGCGCCAAGTCCAGCGATTCAATAATATGTCTTTCATCGTCGTGAATTGAAGTTATCTGAGCTAGTTCAAAACCGCATTTATTTAGTTCTGTAGCCATCCAAGCCGAATTTGTATCAACAATTTGACCAATCAAAATTTCATCGCCAATGGTAATGATTTCTACTTTAACTCGATTTGTGTCCATCTCATTTTTTATTTTTAAATTCTTCGTCAGCGATTTCAAGTTGTTCAAACCACTCATGGCCAAACCTCCGAATCAAAGGCTCTTTCAAAAACTGGTAAACAGGTACTCCAAGCTTACCGCCAAGCTTACGGGCACAACTACATACGCTCCAACGATGATAATTCACCGCTGTAAACTCATCATATTTTTGCAAACGAACAGGGTATAAATGACAAGAAATCGGTTTATAAAAATTAGTTTTCCCTTCACGAAAAGCCTTCTCAATGGCACATTTGCAAGTTCCATCTTTATCGGTATAAGTAAAAACACATTCAGCACCATTCACTATAGAAGTTACAGGTTCACCATCGTCATCGATATACGAAACACCTTGCCTTCGAATCACCTCCTTAGACGTTTCAGTCAAGTCATCCCAAATAACGGGCAGCAAATCTTCAATTATTTTTACTTCTGCATCCTCCAATGGTGCGCCATCATCGCCTTCAATACAACAAATTCCTTTGCATGAATTTAAGTCACAGACAAAGTGTTCATCCAGTAATTCAAGACTTATTATAGTATCATCTATTTGTAACATTTCTTTTTGCTCTTAATAAACAGTCGTTTTTCAACAATTAATATATTATTCATTATTACTGGTCTTCATGACCTTTTAGTACAGGTAAGCTAATGTGGTATTTAACAGCTAAAACCCGAGTCAAAATAACTGAGATAGCAGAGAGTAATTGAGTTATTGTCGGGGACACATTCATCATGTCACATCCAAAAAACACCAATCCTCCTATCACACAAGCTAAAGCATAAATATCTTTTCTGAATATAAGCGGCACTTCATTAATAAGGATATCTCGAATAATTCCACCCACAGATCCAGTAATCATGCCCATTACAATTGCCACCCAAAAAGGAAATCCCGCATCCAAAGTTTGTTCAATTCCTACTACCACAAATAAACCCAAACCAACTGCGTCGAAAATAAAAAAAGTATTATTCAATCGAATCAAATATTTTCCAAACAAAATGACTGAAATTAATGCTAACGCTGTAACAATAAGATATGATGGCTGAAGCATCCAGAACGGGGTTACATTCAATAATAAATCACGCGTAGTTCCACCGCCAATTGCCGTTACCAATCCAACCACATACGCGCCAAACCAGTCAAAACGCTTGGCAGAGGCTAGCCTGATTCCACTTATCGCAAAAGCGAAAGTTCCGGTATAATCAATTAAACTAATAAAATTCATTTTAGACGATAATTCTCTTAATCAACACCCTAATTGCAATAAAAAAAAGAAAGCGTACCAAAAAATTTGATACGCTCCTGTTTATATTTTGATACCAATTACTTTTTTGCAGGTACTGTTTGCTTGGCTGGAGTTTTTGTAGCATTCTGATTTTCGCCAAAATTTGGAGTTACTACACCCGGTTCAGTTTGTTTAGCATGTTGAACTTGCTCTTTAATTTCAGATTCGTTAGTTGAAGAAACCGCTTGATGATTATGAACACCTACAGATATAACTGAAAGAAATACAACGCCAATTACCAATCCCCAAGTCATTTTTTCAACAAAATCAGTTGTTTTTCGAACACCCATAATTTGATTGGAAGATGAAAATCCTGCAGATAAACCTCCTCCTTTTGAATTTTGCACTAAAACAAATAAAGTTAGTAGTATAGACAGAACAACGATTAAAATGATAATAGCAATGTACATAATATTGTTTATTTTTTTGAGTTTGTGATAATCTTTTCTAAAAATCGAATTTGGTCTGCAAAGTAAACACTTTTTTTCGGATTATTCAAATTTAAAGCCCTCAATATTTCAATAGCTTCACTGTATTTGCGTTCAGAAATAAGCTTTTTAGCAATATCTTCGGAGACTTCATTGATATTATGTTTTAAATCAACCTCTTTTTTTTCATCCTTGAGAATAATAACATTTGACACTTCAGGTTCTTCAAAATTCTTCTTTACATGACTTACTGGTGTTGAAACAACCATTGAACGAGCCATTTTCAGACGTTCAGCCAATTTCTTTAATGATTGTTTAGTATCGCCTCCCTCCAACTCTACATTATCAATCATGTCAAAATAATCACCAGCAGACTTTGTTTTTGATAATTGACTACGTTTATATGGCTCTGATATTATCAACTTATCCGGATAGAGATAATAATACAACCAACGACGACTAGAACAATAGAGCGAGGTTACTTTCAGATTTGTTGAAAATTGTATGCTATTTGAATTCCTTAACGCTTTAAGATAAAACATCCGGGGCGGAGCAAAATACGGATACAAATCAACTAACTCCTTCAATTCGGACTCATGATTACTTGTAACTAATTCAGGCTTCCTGACAATCGATATGAATTCTTCATGTGTCATAGTTATCAAAGCAATTATATAATATAAGAAATCAACCTGTAAGCTAGAATACAACTAATTACCATTTAGCCACTGTATCATTGTAAATATTATCTACAATATCGGCTATCATGAGTTTAATCAATTGATCCTGAACATCCGTTAACATTATAGTGCTGTCAAATGATTGAAAAGCCGAATATGTTTTTTCAAAATCATCTTCAGGATTTTTATTATTTGAAAATCTCACTTTTATAGTCAAAGTTATTTTAGTTTTTGAAGCATAAGAATCAGCAGAAATAGCCATTGGAGTTAACTGATAACCAACTATCTCACCTTCTAGATGTAAATCTCCTCCTTTTTTTACAAATTGTAATCGAGTTTGTTTACTATATGAATCTCTCAAAGACTCTGAAAACTCTTGAGACAAAGGAGGATATACAAGTTCTGCTGTGTTAGGAAAGTCTGAAATTGAAATAGATTTAGTCTTTGTATAATCTATGGATGATCCGTTAAATTTATAAGAAATTGAACATGAACCGGCCAACAGTATTGCACTAAATGCAATTAACACAACACTCAATCGCCTAATCTTTTTGTTATTTATTAAATTCATAAATCGAGTTTTATTCTATTCCGTATTCTTTAATTTTCCTATACAATGTTCTTTCTGATATATCTAATTCATCGGCAGCCAACTTCCGTTTTCCTTTATATTTTTCAAGTGTATACTTAATCATTTGCCGCTCCATCCCGGCTAGCGTCAATGGTTTTTGAGAGGTCTCAACCTCGTGATACTCCTCAGCATCTTGAATAGCTTCAACATCATCATAGTCATTATCAAACTGCTTAGTTTCTCTTGACGTTTTTTCATTTTGAAATTCAACATCCGAATTTCCGGCAGAAATTATTGTTTCTTTTCTATTTAAAAAAGTAGTTGGATAATTTAACTCATCATGCTTTATATCAACATTTTGACTGTTAATTATATCATGAACAATTTTTTTCAAATCGGTCATGTCTTTTTTCATATCGAAAAGCACCTGATAAAGAATTTCACGTTCACTATTGAAGGTCTTCGCATCATTTGTCGATTTTGAAAACAAAGCAGGTAACCTTTCTACATCATCTTTAGGTAAATACGTACGTAAAATCTGAACTGATATTTCTCTTTGTTGCTCAATTACAGATATTTGCTCGGTAATATTCTTCAATTGACGCACATTACCATTCCAGTAATAATTTGACAGGAGTTGCCTGGCTTCTTCCGTCAATTTAACTGCAGGCATACGATATTTCTCTGCAAAATCTGAAGCAAATTTACGAAACAACAGCACAATATCATCCTTTCTTTCACGAAGTGCAGGAACAGCAATAGGTACAGTATTCAGTCTATAGAACAGATCTTCTCTAAACTTTCCATCCCGAGTAGCTTGAGTCATATTGAGATTGGTCGCAGCAACTACCCTTACATTCGTTTTTTGTGTCTTGGAAGAACCGACTTTAATAAATTCACCTGCCTCAAGAACTCGCAATAAACGAACTTGAGTTGAAAGAGGTAATTCCCCAACTTCATCTAGAAATATAGTTCCACCATCTGCCACTTCAAAATAGCCTTTTCTATCGGCTGTAGCACCTGTAAATGAACCTTTTTCATGTCCAAACAATTCTGAATCAATAGTTCCCTCTGGTATAGCACCACAATTTACTGCTATATATGGTCCATGTTTTCTATGACTATAATAGTGAATAATCTGTGGAAAATTCTCTTTACCTACACCACTTTCTCCTGTAATTAGTACAGATAAATCAGTTGGTGCAACTTGTACGGCAATATCAATGGCTCTGTTTAATAACTCTGATGAGCCAATAATGCCAAATCGCTGCTTTACTGCTTGTATTTCTGAATGTTGCATATATTCTACTAAAGTAAGACTGAAATTATGGCATAAAAATGCATGACAAATTTACTAATAAATAAAGAATCTGAGCTCTAAAAAATCAAAAAAAAGTTTATCCAAAAAAAAAAGGAAGTAGAAAAAATTCTACTCCCTTTTTTATGTCATAATGGACAATTATTTTTTGCCTTTTAAAGATTTGTCTATCCCTTCTATAGCTTTAATAGCCATATCATTAGCAGGATCAATAGTCAATATTTTATTCCAATATATTTTTGATTGCTGATAATCCTTTTTAAGGAAAAAATAATATCCTAAATATCTCGAGCATTCCAAAATAACCGGATTGTATCTGGCATCAGCTTTAACCTCCACAATAGTGAGTACTTGCTCATAATAAGGTTTTGCTAAACCCTGAAGAGTTTCAGGATCCAAAGCAAAATTAGTACGAGCTCTCCAAATACTACCTCTATAATTTGTTGGTTCTATAGATACAACTTTTGCAAAAGCACTATCTGCCTTAATTAAAATGCCTTTCTTTATATCAGTTGCTGTAGCTTTGTCATTTGCATAACTATAATACAATTTACCTAAATCAAAGTACACATCTGAAGTTAATTTATCCTGACCCAAAGCATTAACATACAACATATAAGAAGAAATTGCATTGGTATAATCTAATTTTTCAGTATACATATCAGAAATATCTTTCAAAAAACCAACTTGTGTAGAATCAAGTTTTAATGCTTTTTTAAACTGATCAATAGCCAAATCATATTGTTTAGTTGCTCTTAACGCTTGACCATAATAGGTATAATCATAATAGGAGATATCAGGATTTTCTGATTTGTTGAAAAATAAGTCTGCTGCTTTAATAGCATCATCATATTTTTCTAAAGCTACGTTGTTATACAAAGCCAATCTATTAAAACCTGGATTGCGAGGAGCTTTAATCAATCCCAGGTTCGCAATTTCCAGAGATTTTGCATAACTCTTATTTAAAAATAGCGTCATGGCATATTTCACTAAATCTTGAGCGTTAGAATTTCCAGTCTTCAAATAATTATCATACAATTGAGCAGCTTTGTCGAAATCATTGCTGGAATAATAAATATCTGCTAATTCTTTATCTACCAAAAGAAAAGAAGGCTCCTTTTGTTTAAGTCTATTTAGCATATCAATAGCAAGAGGTGTGTTTACATTTTTATATGCACGTGCGTATTTAATGTAAGCCTCTTTGCAATTTGCATCATAAAGTATTGCTAACTCATAATTACTACAGGCAGCACCTACATCTTTCTTTGCTAATTCTATATCACCTGAAAGCACAGCAAGTAAAGCATATTTTACTTTAATGTTCTTGGCTTTTTCTCTGTAATTAATTGCATCATCAATCTTGCCATTAACTAAATAAGCATCTGCAGCTGCGATATAATAATCAGGATTTTTCTTAACTGTAGATAATTTCAATACATTTTGAATTTCCTGTTCTGCTACTTTAGGATTAGTTTTAATCTTAAGCATAGCAAGTCCAATTGAATTCAAAGCATCAACTTTGCTGCCCACCAATCCCTTGTTAAAATACAAAGCTGCTGAATCAAGTTTATTTTCGCCGAAATATATTTTACCTAAATAAAAACAAGTTTCTGAACGAGTTAATGTGTCTGCTGAAAATTCGCTAAGTAATAGTGGTTTAGCAACATCTGGGAAACCAGCTTTATAATACGAGATTCCTTGACCACCTTTAGCTTTAACTGAAAGGTTTACAACAAATAAAATGAGAATGAGAAAAAGAAAGATACGTTTCATGTAGCTTGTTGTATAAATAGTTAATGATTATTCGTCTTTTATATTTACAATGCGAATAGGCTGAGTTGCAGGAATAAGTCCTGATTTTAAAATAATACGTTGACCCCTATCACCCGTCAAGAAAGACGTTAATCCGGAAGGCAAAGAACGTCTTGGGTCATTTAAAATAATATAGATACTTCTGGTTAGAGGGTAATATCCGTAAAATAAATATGCTTGAAAAGGCTTATAACTGTTTGTAGTTGTAGCTTCTGCTTCAGCACTAACAGACATTACTCTTATTTCATTTTTAAAGGATAGATTTGTTGTGTCTTTTGCATTTCCCAACCAATTGACCCCTATTATACCAATAGCATTCGGTGTTTTGGAAACATAATCGATTACTTCTGGATTTGTGTTTTGTGCAAATAATTTTGTTGACAACTTTTCTCCATTACATATTGAGTCAATTGCATAACGCACAGTACTTGAATTTTTATTATCAAAAACAATTTGAAATTTTCCCAATTTAGAGGCAGGATAAATATCTTTCCAATTTGTAACTTTTCCTGTAAGAATATCCCTTATTTGACTTGTTGTTATTAACGAATCCTTATTATGGTTATTAATTATCAGGGCAATTCCATCAGTAGCTAATTTATACGAATGGGGTTCAAATTTTTTACTTTTTAAAGATAACTCTTCATTGGAAGATAGTGGACGAGTAGTTATAACTAATCGCACACTATCCTTCAATAATAGATTTATAGCATCTACCTCATTTGTATAATTTGGTAGAACACCCGCTTTAGGAAATACAGCTTCAAATACATCTAATTCTTCCTGAACAATCGGCTTAAAGTTTTCATCAACTGCAATAGGAATTACACCTGCTGAAAAAGTATCCGTAAACTTATCTTTACTTTTAGTCTGACATGAGAATAAAAGAATGACAAAAGAAATAGATAACAATTTGAATCTAGTCATGTTTCCTATTGCAATTTATATGTAATTGGTAATGTATACCAAACTGATACATTAGCACCATTTTGTTTACCAGGGATAAACTTAGGAAGAGTTTTCACAACTCTTACTGCTTCTTTATCACATGCAGGATCCAAAGATCGGATTACTTCAACCTTATCTACTGTACCGGTTTTAGAAACAACAAAACGTAGAATAACCTTTCCTTGAACACCATTTTCAGCAGCTATTACAGGATAATGTAAATTACTACTTATATATTTCAACAGTTCACCTTCTCCACCAGGGAATTGAGGCATTTGTTCAATAACAGTATAAACTTTTTCTTCTACTTCTTGAGTTACAGCTTGTTTTACATCTGCAATATCCTTACCTTTTTCGTCATTTCCTTTTACATCAGCAATGGAAATGGCAACTTTAGTATTAGTAATTGCTTCCTGACTTTTATATTCTTCTTTTACCTCTTCATCCTTTTTAATGACTGGAGCTGTAAATTTAATAGAACTTTTTAAAGCAGGAGGTGGTTCAACCGCTGTGGGTTTCTTGACATCGTTCTTTACTTCTGGCTTATCCAATTTTGATAAAGTTGTAACTTCTGTTACTACTTCTCTTTGTTTTGGTTTAACCATTTCTATCAATTTTGGTAAGCTAAAGCCAACAATAGCTACAACTGCAACAATAATCATTGCTGTATTATGCCTTTTGTCTGACTCGCCACGCATTTGATATGCGCCATATTGCTTATTTTTTCCTTGAAAAACAAGTTCACGCCATTCTAATGAAGTTAAATCTATTTTAGCCATCTTATTTATTTATTTTTAGGGCGTTTAACTATTTAGGTGCATTTTGTGATAGTCCACCTTTGGTTTGAAAATTCTTTATTAAGAAGTTCTCACCAGGTGTTATCTTGTCAATCACATACTTTCCAATATTGCAGATCTGCATTTCATCGAGTGCATCAATCAGATTTTTATAAGTTGCTCGATCAGCTGCTTTTATAATCACAACCGGAGTTCCCTTTCCTCCTTTAATCTCTGAAACCTCCTTAGTAAATTGCTCTTGAGTAATCTTTAATTGCAATTTCTTTTGTTTCAAATCATTAATCTTATTTACAGCCTCAGCATTTCTTTTCAATAAAAAATCGCGTATACCATCTGCCTTATAAGAACTTAATTTTAAAGAATTATAGTCTTTATAATTAGGTTGACCAGTATAATAGAATATAGAATCTCCACCTCCAAGAACTAATGTAATAGCTTGAGATGCTTTTACCGCATCTCTATCTTTCTCGGTAATTTTCTTATCATTACTAGGCATGTTAATTTCCATCGTCTGAGGTTTACTCAACGAAGTACATAACATAAAGAAAGTAATTAACAACATATTCATATCCACCATTGGAGTGAAATCCACGAATACGCTTATTTTCTTTTGTTTACTCCCGCCTTTTTTCTTTTTTCCACCGCCGTCGTTACTTTGTATTTCAGCCATAATTTTGTTTATTTTTTATTAGCAGTTTCATTTTTCAGTGATGTAATCAAATTGTACCTGTTTTCTCTCAAATCTTGTAGAGAAGACATAACATCTTTAATTACTTTATAGGGCGTATTCTGATCAGCTTTAATGGCTATTCTAAATGCAGGGTTAATTGCACGTGCTTTTTGAACCCACACCTTAAACTGATTGTCAAGACTGTCTGTAGGAATGCCGTAATTGGCAAGCACCTTATCTTGTTCATCAGGCTTTAAGGCCAAGTAAGCTTTCATACTTTTTATTGGTATTCCAAAAGTGGCTGACAATTTGAACTTTTTCTTTTCTTGTTCTGTAAATGTCACCCCATAATGGCTACCCACACTATCCAAGGTATTTACCATATCGCTTTGCTTATCCATGCTCATAAATACCTTTCCTTTAGTATCTATCAAAATTGACAGAATATTGGTTTCAGGGATTTTGATCTCAGATACCGACCCGGGTGTTGTTACTTGTACTGGCTCTTTTTTCACGAACGTGGACGTTAACATGAAAAAAGTAAGCAGAAGCACAGTAACATCACTCATCGCGGTCATGTCGATACGGGTACTCTTCCTTGCTACTTTTACTTTAGACATAATTTCGCTTTATTTTAGGTTGATTACTTGTGAGATGCTGCAAATGACTGTACAATTGAAAAACCAACTTCATCAATGCAGAAAGTAATTGTATCAATTTTGCTGGTAAAATAATTATAAGAAATAACAGCCAAAGCACCTGTTGCGATACCAAAAGCAGTATTAACCAAAGCTTCAGAGATACCAGCAGAAAGAGCCACAGAATCTGTACCACCAGCGCCAGCCAATGACGAGAATGATTTGATCATACCGATTACAGTTCCTAAAAGTCCCATTAAAGTTCCTAATGTTGTAATAGTAGCAATAATTGGTAAATTTTGACTTAACATTGGAAGTTCCAATGCAGTAGCTTCTTCAACTTCTTTTTGAATAGCTAGAATTTGTTGTTCTTTAGATAAAGATTTATCTTCTTCTACTTCTGCATATTTTACTAAAGCAGATGTTACAACATTACCAACTGAACCTCTTTGTTTATCGCAAATTTCAGTTGCACCCTTAAGATCCCCTTTAGACAAAGAAGATTTGATTTCTTCCACAAATTTCGGCAATTTACCTTTACCTTGGGCAGACTTAATTGCAAAGAAACGTTCAACGCTCAAGGTCAATACTGTAAGTAATAAGGTTTGAATAATTGGTACAATGAAACCCCCTTTGTAAACTGTTCCTAACAAATCACCTGTAATTGGCACATTGTTATGATCACCATTTACAAAGTGCGATGGAGCACCAAAAATATAGTTATAAATACACTCTGCTAGCACGAAACATGCTATAATAATAAGACCTGACGATTTAACACCGGTAAATTGTTTACCTTTCTTTTGTTGTTTTTGATTCTTTGCCATAACGTTTTTTTTATTAGTATTATTTATATAATTATTTTGTATTTCTTTCAGTATTATCTAATTCAAACCTCACAAACAAATCTACCACATCTAATCAACCTATCAATAATCTGCAACAAGAAAGTTTTAATTTCAATTTGATTATTTTTTCTATTAATTCTAAACTTTTAGCTCTTTAATAATGATTGATTAAAGCATATATATTCAGGGATTATTAAAATGAGCACAAAAATAGCAACAAAATCATTAAAGTTGATGCTTTTTACAATTTTTAATTGTATTTTTTTACATCTATCTGATTATATGAAATATACGAGTTGATGTAATCAGTTATTTATATTAAATCAATTAAAGTAAAGTATTATTAAGACCTATTTTAACCTGTCCACAAAATAATCAGAACATTATAAATAAATATTTACTTAAAAAAATCCAGTATAATCACTTAAAACGATTCAATTACAAAAAAGCATCTAATTTATTTATTGATTTAAACATCTTATATCAAAAATAAAAGTCTACTTTAGCAATTCTTAGTTATAACATGACTGAATTAAATCATTCGGTATGAGTTATATTTCTTGAATTACAAAAGAAATAATATAAAAGATATTGAGAGAGATACTCACAAATGTTAGCATTTAAGATAAATTAACCTCTTAATTTTCCATATCCATTCAATCATTATTGAATACTCAAATATATAACAAAAAAATCAAACTATAACTATAAATATTGTGACAATTTCATTCAAATTATATCATTTAATTGATTTTTTATTTTCTTTATATTATTTCAGGGATTGAATTTCCCATTAAGAGATAAATCGATTAAGCATTCTGCTGAACTCGCCCCAAAAATCTCATGCCAGGACACTCTCCTCCATGAGATTAATCAAAATAAAATGTGTTTATTATTGACCTTTAAGTCCTAACGGAGTAATCTCTATATCCGGATCTCACCTTAAACAACAAAAGCTAACTGTATTTGTTGAATCAAATTGCCAGATACTCTAGTATTTGGTTTGTAAACAACAAAAAAAAGCCTCATACACTTTCATGTATGAGGCTTTAAAAACGGCGGCTATCTACTCTCCCACCTTGCGGCAGTACCATCGACGTGGACAGGCTTAACTTCTCTGTTCGGAATGGGAAGAGGTGGAACCCTGTCGCTATAACCACCTAAATAAGTTTATTTAGTTGACAGTTTATTGGTTAATTAGTTATTTAGCTCTGATTTGTCTTAAACCAGTTACTTATTATACTTAATTACTCAATTAACTTGTTATAATAGATAATTAAAAGAAGAGAGAAACAGTCGTTCAGCATTACAATACCATAAGGCACAAAAAAAGCTATCGGGCAATTAGTATCACTCGGCTCTACATTTCTGTTATACACCTGTGACCTATCAACGTAGTAGTCTT
>Ga0302288_1000544_pt1 | contig 29801 bp, 26 predicted proteins | sample III_Fen_N1_1_FD_194549 | JGI IMG/M metagenome (GOLD analysis project Ga0302288, IMG submission 194549) | Peat permafrost microbial communities from Stordalen Mire near Abisko, Sweden - III_Fen_N1_1 | ecosystem: Environmental > Terrestrial > Soil > Wetlands > Permafrost | place: Sweden: Abisko...
CAAAAATATTACACCATTCCTTATAATTTAAAATCTATTGGATTGTATTTTGGATTGGCATTGTTATTTTATGTGGTCGATAAATTTGTTGTTATTGATATAGTTACAGTAAAGCATTTAGTAAAATTAATGCTTCTGAGTATATTTGTAATTGCAATTATGTGGAACGAAAAACTTTATTTTTTTAGAAGAAATGAAAATTAAAATTGTAAACAAATCGAATAATCCGTTACCATCGTATGCTACAGAACATTCGGCTGGAATGGATTTACGTGCTTTTGTAAGCGATGCAATAACCTTAAAACCAATGGAACGTCGTATAATTCCTACGGGTTTATACATTGAACTTCCCGAAGGTTTTGAAGCTCAAATTCGCCCTCGTAGTGGTTTGGCAATTAAAAGTGGAATTACATGTTTGAATACTCCTGGAACCATCGATGCTGATTACCGTGGTGAAATAGGCGTGATTCTTATCAATCTTTCGAATCAAGATTTTGTGATTAATAATGGCGAACGTATTTGTCAAATGGTAATTAATAAATACGAAAAAGCATCGTTGGTTGAAGTTGATGATCTGTCTGAAACTGAACGTGGAGAAGGAGGATTCGGCCACACTGGTAAACACTAATTTAGTTTTGAATTTATAGTTCTTAGTTTTTAGTTATGAAGGAAAGTATTGTAAAAGATAAAAGTTTTAAGTTTGCATTAAGCATCATAAAACTTTATTCCTTTCTTGTTGAAAATAAAGAATTTATTATGTCAAAACAATTGCTTAAAAGTGGAACAAGTATTGGAGCTAATGTTAACGAAGCACTTGCTGGAGAAAGTAGAGCCGATTTTGTTCATAAAATGGCAATTGCTAGTAAAGAAGCAAGAGAAACTATGTATTGGCTGGACTTATTAAAACAAAGTCAAATTGTAACTTATGATTATTCCATGCAAATTGAAGAATGTTCTGAACTTAATAAAATATTAACGAGTATAGTTAAAACTACAAAAACAAATATGTAGAGTCTTTGATTAATTCAAAACTCAAAATTAATAACTCATAACTATTAAAATGAAGATAATCATCCCAATGGCTGGTATGGGAACTCGCATGAGACCACATACATTAACAGTACCAAAACCATTAATTCCTGTTGCAGGAAAACCAATTGTACATCGTTTAGTTGAAGATATTACTCGTGTTTGTAACGAAAAGGTTGATGAGATTGCATTTATAATTCATCCAGCTTTTGGAAAAGCAGTTGAAGAAATGCTTGTTTCAATGGCTGAAAAATTAGGTGCTAAAGGTTCTATTTATTATCAAAAAACTGCTTTAGGAACTGCTCATGCTGTGCATTGTGCAAAAGAATCGTTAAAAGGAAATGTTATCGTAGCATTTGCCGATACGCTTTTTATTGCCGATTTCAAACTCGATACTAATCAAGACGCTATCATTTGGGTACAAAAAGTTGAAGATCCTTCTGCCTTTGGAGTTGTAAAACTTAACGAAAAAGGTATGATTACCGACTTTGTTGAGAAACCAAAAGATTACGTGAGTGATCTTGCTATTATTGGTATTTACTATTTCAAAGATGGTGAAAATCTTGCTAATGAATTACAATATTTAATTGATAACGATATCAATGTAAAAGGCGAGTATCAGCTTACAACTGCCTTGGAAAATATGAAGAATAAGAATGTAAAATTCTATCCAGGACAAGTTGATGAATGGCTCGATTGTGGAAATAAAAATGCTACTGTAATTACCAATCAACGTGTTTTGGCAAATTATGGTTCGGCTATTTCGAAAAACATAACAGTAACTAATTCAACGATAATTGAACCTTGTGTTATCCTTGATGGAGCTGTAATTACAAATTCAGTTGTTGGTCCTTATGTTTCGGTTGGGTTGAATACAAAAATAGAAAAATCGGTAGTTGAAAATTCAATTATTCAAAATAATACAATAATTGATTGTAAAGTTATAGCAAACTCAATGATTGGAAGTAATTGTTCTGTCGAAGGTTGTCAGTCTGATTTAAGCATTGGCGATTATATTCAATTAGCATAATGCGAAACGCGTTTCTTTATATCGGATTCTTGTTATTTAGTTTATCTTCTCTTGCCCAAAAAGGAGAAGATGATTTTTCCATTCGATTGCGAGAAAAAAATGAAATGGATTACGAATCAACCTTTATTGAAGCATCGAAGCAAACAATGTTTGGCAATTCTAATGAAGCCATGAATTTGTATATGAAATGCCTTTCAATTTATCCTGAAAGTACAGCTTCGATGTATGAAATGGCTCGCCTTTTCTTTAATAACAAAGATTTTGATGCCTCAATAAGTTTGATGGAGAAAGTGATTAGCTTAAATTCTCAAAATGAATGGTATAATCTTTTTCTGTTGCAACTATATAAACAAAAAAAACAACTTGAAAAAGCTGAGGTAATTTGTAAAAATCTTATAAAATTGACACCTCAAAAAGATTTGAATTTTTATGAATTAGGAGAAATTTATATCGAAGAAAAAAAATTTGGGAAAGCTGAAAAAGTTTTTAATAATATTGAAAAAAATTGGGGTTATTCATCTCAATTATCAGAGGAAAGAATAAAAATGGCAATGTTGCAAGATAAAAAAGATAAAGCCATTAAACTTTTAATAAATCTAATAAAAAAAACACCTGATGAACAACAATATTACTTGTATTTAGTTGGTATATATATTAATAAACATAAAATAGATAAAGCAATTGAAATTGCAAAATCATACATTAATCAATTTTCTGATGCAGATGATATGCATTTGGATTTGTTTAATCTCTATTATGCAAAACCCGATACTCTGGCTGCATTACAAGAATTGCGAACAATCATCTCATTGTCAACAATATCGTTTGAAAATAAAACTAAATTGTTGACAAAAGTTAGTAATGAAGCTGTTATAAAATCAATAAGTTTATATGAAGATGAATTTACGTCGGCTCTTGTTAAACAAAATCCACAAAATCCTGATGTTTTACTTTCAAGAGCAAAATATTGTCTTAAAGTTAACAAAATAGAAGAAGCTAAAAGCACTTTTTATGTATTATATAAAAAAGATAAATCAAATGCAGAAGCCATTGAAAATCTGTTAAATATAGAAATTAAGCAGGAAAATTGGAGCGGTGTTTACGATTTATGCAGCCAGTCTTTATTATTCTATCCAGCAAATGCAAATCTTTATTTTTATGCAGGTTTAGCTGCCAATCAAATTGAAAAATATAATGAATCAATAAATTATTTAATGAGTGGATCTCCTTATGCAACAACGGCTGAGATGAAAGGTCAATTTTATCTCTATTTGGGAGAATCATACTATAAAATTAAAGATTTGACAAAATGCTATTATTTCTTTGATAAATCAATTTCTGTGAATCCTACAGATGTCGTTGCACTCAATAATTACAGCTACTATCTTTCTTTGATGAAAGATAGCCTTAACAAGGCATTAGAAATGACAAAGTTATGCAACAAATTAAAACCAAAAGATCCGACATTTCTTGATACTTATGCATGGGTTTTATTTAAACTTGGTCGATATAGCGATGCAAAAGAAAAAATAGAGGAAGCAATTACCAATGGAGGATCATCAATAAATGAAATAGTGGAACATTATGGAGATATCCTTTTCAAAAATTCTATGGAAAATGAGGCTCTCGAAAATTGGATAAAAGCAAAAGGCCTTGGCAGTAAATCCGAAATATTAGATAAAAAAATATCACTCAAGCAATATGTTGAACAATAATACAATAATGATTAAAACGTATTTATATATAATTGCGATAATAGGAATAATTTCTTGTAAAGCACCTCTAACGGTTATTCATAAAAGCGAAATTAAAAATATTACACCAACAATTCTATACGATAGTTTAAAATCGAACTTTGGCAATATAGAAAACTATGTGGGAAAATTTAAAGCAACAATTAAACACGATAAGAAGTCAAATACTATTTATGGTACTACTAAAATAAAACGTGATAGTATTTTATGGTTTTCAGTAAATCCCGGAATGGGTATCGAAATTGCTCGAGCAAAGCTGTTGCGTGACAGTTTATTTGTAATAGATCGTTTTAATTCAAAGTATTTTAAAGGAAAGTATGAATTCATAGATAATTTGATAGATATGGAGGCTGATTTCTTTTCTTTACAATCTATCTTTTTAAATACCCTATCATTTTATTCGAATGTAACAGATACCCAAGCTGTATTAAAAAACATTATAATTAAAAAAGAAGATAATGGTAAAATCATTCAAATTGAAAATTATCGAAGACGAATTCTAAAACGGAATGGAGGTGATATTTTACTTCCTCCAATTTATGAAAGAATAAAGATTGACAATAGGAATTTAAAAATTGCAGATGTTTTTATCAAAGATTTTAAGGATGATAGAGTAATGAAAATAGAATATTCTGATTTTGTATATGTTGATTCTCTAAAAGTCGATTTCCCTCGAATTATTAATATTAAAATAGATAGAGGAACGAAGTCAATAGAGGTGAATATTTCATTTACGAAACAAGAGTTTAATCAACAAAATACCTATCAATTTTCAATTCCTTCGAGTTATAAACCATACGATATCAAACAATAAATAAAGGAATGAACAGGCAATCATACATATTATTATTTGTTTTAATTTTTACGAGTTTTTTAGCAGTTTCACAAACGAAAAAAGAAATTGAAAAGCGAATTGAAAATACCAAAAGGGAAATTGAGCTTACAAGTAAACTAATTAAGGAAACAGAACAATCTAAAAAACAATCATATTCAAAACTCGAATTAATTTCTCGAAAAATTGAACTGAGGAAAGAATTTATAAATGATATGAGCATTCAAATAACAATATTGAATGCTCAACTCTTAAATACACAAAGTCAAGTTAATAGTTTGAGTAAGGAAATCGCGAGTATTAAGGCAGAATATGCTAAAATTGTTTACTATGAATATACAAATCGAAATGCTTATGATCGATTAATGTTTATACTTTCTTCTGAGAATTTTAATCAAGCATATAAACGTTTGAAATATTTACAATTTTATACCGAATATCGAAGATTACAAGTTGCACAAATTATTAGTAAAACAACACAATTAAACACTGTTATAAAGTCTTATAATACAACAATAACCGAAAAAGCGAATGTTGTTCAAAATAAGAAACAAGAAACAATGTCTCTTGCCGATGAACAAAATCAAAAATCAAAAGAAATATCTGATTTAGATTCTCGTCAGAAGGAATTAAAAGAAGATTTACAAAAGAAGTTAGTTGTTGCCGAAAAACTAAAGACTGAAATTGAACGAATTATAGCTGAAGAGCAACGAAAACTCGTAGAGCAACGTCGGCAAGCAGCATTGGCCGCTGCGGCAAAAAAGGCGGCAGAAGCAAAAAAACTTGCTGATGCTAAAAAAGTGGCTGACAATAAAAAGGCTTCGATATCTAAACAAAATGCTTCTAAATCAGGAATAGTAAAAACGTCACCTCCGATAACTACAGCAACTGTTAAGACTGTAGCATCGACACCTGCAATTGAAGAAAAAACAGAAGATATTGTGACAGGTAAATTTAGTGATAATATTGGAAAATTACCGTGGCCAACCTCTAATGGTGTTATAACTCAACCATTTGGAGAACATCCACATCCAATGTTTCCTTCTATCAAGATTACCAATAATGGTATAGATATTACTTGTTCGAGAAATACGCAAGCTCGAGCTGTCTTTGAAGGAGAAGTCTCTAAAATTATTATTATCCCAGGTGCAAATTCAGCTGTTTTGGTTCGTCATGGTAATTATGTTACCGTTTATTCAAACCTAGTAAATGTGCTTGTAAAACAGGGTCAAAAACTTAAAACAAAGCAAGTAATAGGTACAATATTTAATGATGCAGAAACAGATAAGACAACAATGAATTTTCAGATTTGGAAGGAAACCACAAAACTTGATCCGCAAAAATGTCTTTTACGATAAATGGATACAACAACGAATATATTGTTTTCGAAGCTTGATGAGTTTATTGGTAAATATTATAAAAATAAGATTATCAAGGGGATACTTTTGTCTATTTTGATCGTATTGTTTTATCTCATTTCGGTTTCAGTTCTTGAATATTATTCTTATTTTTCTATTCCTATCAGGCGGTTTCTCTTTTATCTTTCTATTATACTCATACTAAATGTTGTTACTTATTACGTTTTTATTCCTATACTTCAATTATTTAAAATAGGGAAAGTTTTAAATTATAATAACGTTGCTGATATCATATCAAAATATTTTCCTGAAATACAAGATAAACTAAAAAATACGCTTGAATTAATAAATTTGTCTCAAATTGAAGTAAATAGTCTTGTAATTGCTAGTATAAATCAACGGATATCTGCTCTAAAACCGATTTCTTTTACATTGGCGATAAATGTTAGGGCAAATTATAAATACTTCAAAATTTTAGGCATCTTAATCGTAATATTGATTCCTTTGATGATGGTTTACCCGACATTGTTTACCGAAGGAGCAACTCGTATTATAAAACATGAAACTTATTTTGAACCTAAAATGCCTTTTTCTTTTGAGCTTATCAGCACAAATTTGAATATAGAGAAGGGAACAGATTATATTTTTTTACTTAAAATCACCGGTGATTATATACCCGCAAACGCTGAAATAAATATTGGAACTACAAATTATTTTATGCAAAAAATAGCTGCTTCAAAATATACATTTACATTAAAAGGAATCAATAATTCTCTTGAGTTTTATTTCATAGCAGATGAATATAAATCTAAAACTTTTACATTAAATGTTTTACCCAGTCCTCAAATCTTATCATTTAGTCTTACGGCAAATATTCCTGAATATACAGGTGAAAAAAGTTTTAATATCAAAAATGTTGGAGATATTTCAGTTCCTGAAGGAACTAAACTCCATTGGAATATTGATGCGATAGAGTCAAATAAAATGTTTTTAAAGTATAATGATTCATCTATTTTAAAGCTCTTAATGGTCGAAAACCATTTTGAAGCAGATTTAAGAGCTATGAAATCAACCAAATATGCAATTTTATCTTCCAATGAATTTATAAAACAAAAACAATTATTAAACTATATAATAACTGTTATCCCAGATCTTTATCCATCCATTGAAATAGATACAAAATCTGATTCATCAAATATGTTTCTCAAATATTTTGTTGGAACTATTAAGGATGACTATGGATTTTCAAAAATGCAATTTGTCTGTTATAAAGGATCAAAACCCGATTCTTTGACTGTTATTCCTATTCCTATATCGAAAGCTATTTCAAGCCAGGAAATTTTCTTTGGCTATGATTTCTCCAAGTACAATCCAGGAGATGATGTCCATTATTATTTTGAAATATTTGATAATGATGGAGTAAAAGGTCCAAAATCAACGAAATCTACATTATTTAGCATTAAAATACCATCAAATGCAGAATTAAAAAAGATGGACGCCAAAATATCACAATCTCTGGAATCTGATATGACAAAGAGTATGAAATTGGCAAAAGATTTAAAAAAGGAAATAGAAAATACCCAAAAGAAATTATTAAGTGAAAATGTTTCGAGTTGGGAGAAAACTCAATTAATGAAACAGTTAGAACAAAAACAAGATCAATTGATGCAACTGGTTAATACTGTTAAAAATCAGAATCAAAAAAAGAATGATTTGACAGATTTATTAAAAAATCAAAATCAAGAAATATTAGAAAAACAGAAGCAAGTTGAAGAAATGATGAATAATTTGATGGATGATGAGTTTAAAAAAATGCTTGAAGAGTATAAAAATCTGATGAACAAATTTAATAAAGATAAATTCTTTGATAAAGCCGATGATATGAAATTATCTTTAGAAGATCTTGAAAAACAGCTTGATAAAAATCTTGAGCTGTTAAAAAGAATGGATGTTGAAAAAAATATACAGAATACGATTGATGATTTGAAAAAGCTCAACGAAGATCAAAAAAATCTTTCAGAGAACGTGGATGAGAAATCCCAGAATAAGGAAGAACTTACTAAAAAACAAGATGATCTTAACAATCAAGAAAATAAATTAGAAGAAAAGTATAATGAATCATTAAAAAAGAATGAAAATTTAGAGCGAAAAATGAATCTTAATGATTTCAAAAAAGAATTTCGTGATTTGAAACAATCCATGTCACAATCTTCACAAGAAATGAAAGAAGGTTCTAAAGCAAAATCTAAAAAACAAATGAAACAATCGGAAGATAAAATGCAAAATTTAGAGCAAGCTATGACCGCAATGATGCAACAAAACTCGAAGAAGCAAAATGCCGAAGATGAATCACAATTACGTCAAATATTAGACAATTTACTGACTCTTTCATTTGAACAGGAAGCTTTACAAAAGACAACTCGAAATATTCAAATATCAGATCCTAAATATATTACATGTTTAAATAAACAATTGGTATTAATAGATAATTTTTTGATCATTAAAGATTCTTTATATACTTTAGCAAAACGACAACCCACGATTAAAACAAATGTTACGGATCAGATAAAAGATATTGAGCGAAGTTTTTTAAAAATCAAATCAGGTTTTGATGATAGAAATATGTCACAAGTTTTAGTAAATCAGCAATTGGTCATGACTGGTGAAAATAATCTAGCGTTGATGTTCGCTGAGATCCTTAAAAACATGCAAAATCAATCACAATCAATGTCTAATAATCCAAGCCAATGCAATAATCCCAAGAAAAAAGGTAAAGGAATGTCGTCTATGTCTGACATGAAATCGCAACAACAAGGAATGAAACAACAATTACAACAAATGTTGCAACAGATGAAACAAGGTCAAGGTATGGGAAAACCAGGATTAAGTCAACAGCTTAGTAAAATGATGTCGGAACAAGAGAAACAACAACAAATGTTGAATGATATGATAAAAGATGGAGGATATTCTCCTGAAGCTACAAAACAATTAAATGAAATAAAACAACTTATCGATCAGAATAAAAGAGACATTGTCAATCAAACAATAACACCGCAAACCATGTTGCGACAAAATCAAATATTAACAAGATTATTGGATGCTGAAAATGCTGAAAATGAGAGAGAAAAAGATAATAAACGCGAATCAAATCAAGCCAAAAATATACTATATAGTAATCCCAATACTATTTTAAAATTTAAACAATTGAATAACGGAAGTAAAGAATTACTAAAATATGAGAATGTAAAACTACAATCATATTATAAAAAGAAATATGATATGTATTTATTACATATTGATGTACGTTAATTTAAAAATTGACGTACATTTGTTAACAAAAAACCAGATGATTGATGATTATGAAGAAGATTGAAATACCCTCAAGTATTGAAAATCTAACTATAATAGAAAAATTAGTAGATGAACTTGCTGAAACAATTAAATTTGATTCAGAATTGTATGCTAATATTTTAGTCTGTATAACCGAAGCTGTAAAGAATTCGATTATTCATGGTAATAATTCTGACTGTTCGAAAAAAGTAACTATCGAATATTCATATACTGAACATCAAATTTCTTTTACAGTTAAAGATTTGGGATCAGGCTTTAATCATTATCAAGTCAATGATCCAACTTTACCAGACAATATTGAAAAGGAGACCGGTAGAGGAATATTTTTAATGAATTGTCTTGCCGATCAAGTCATCTATAATGATAAAGGCAATGAAGTAAGTATAAAATTTTATTATAAAATTGTCTAGCAACTTTATAATTGAATACCTTAATCTGTGAAAGTCAACATTTTCAGCGAAGAAGTTAAATCTCCTAAAATAACAAAATCTCTTATTACATCTATTGCAAAGATTATTTCGATTGATGAAAATGTAAAATTTCTCAATATAAATATCATATTTTGTAATGATAATTATCTTTTAGCGATAAATAAAGAGTATCTTCAACATGATTATTTTACTGATATTATAACATTTGATTATAGAGACAATGAATTGATATCTTCAGATATTTTTATAAGTATAGACCGTGTTTTAGAAAATTCACAATTATTAAATGTCTCTTACAATCGCGAATTACAACGCGTAATTATCCATGGATTGTTGCATTTGTCAGGTTATGAAGATGATACGCCTGAAAAACGGAAAAACATGTCTATAAGAGAAGATTATTATCTTGAAAAAATTATTTAAATGCTACCTTACTATGATATAATTGTTGTAGGTGCAGGTCATGCTGGATGTGAAGCTGCCGCCGCTGCTGCTAATATGGGATCAAAAGTCTTATTAGTGACGATGGATATGGAAAAAATGGCGACAATGTCATGCAATCCGGCAATGGGAGGTATTGCTAAAGGTCAGATTATTCGCGAGATTGATGCTTTAGGTGGTTATTCGGGAATTGTGACTGATAAATCAATGATACAGTTCAGAATGCTGAATAAATCGAAAGGTCCTGCTATGTGGAGTCCAAGAGCTCAATGTGACAGAGTCCTTTTTTCTATTACATGGAGAAATATTCTAGAAAATATTCGTAATATTGATTTTTGGCAAGATACCGTAACTAGTCTTTTATTTGAAAATAATAAAGTCATTGGCGTTAAAACTTCTTTAAATTTAGAAATAAAATCATCGGCGGTAATATTAACAAATGGCACTTTTTTAAATGGATTAATTCATATAGGTCGTATTCAATTAAACGGTGGTCGAATTTCTGAACCTTCGTCTTATTTACTTTCCGATCAATTAAAGGAAAAAGGATTTACTGTTGGAAGAATGAAAACAGGAACTCCAGTTCGGATTGATGGAAGAACAATTGATTTTTCAAAATGTATTGAACAAAAAGGAGATGAAGATATCCGATCTTTTTCTTTTTTGAAAAATACCGTTAATCTAAAAACGCAATTAAGTTGTTTCATGACTTATACAAATAAACGTGTTCATGAAATTTTATTTAATGGTTTTAGTGATTCTCCAATGTATAATGGAACAATAAAAAGTGTTGGTCCTCGATATTGTCCATCAATTGAAACAAAAATTGTAACTTTTGCAGACAAAACTTCTCATCAGTTATTTCTTGAACCGGAAGGATTTACAACTCATGAATATTATCTCAATGGATTTAGTTCATCACTTCCAGCTAATGTTCAATATGAAGCATTAAAAAATATTTCAGGATTAGAAAATTGTAAAATATTCAGACCTGGCTATGCAATTGAATATGATTATTTCGATCCTATTCAATTACATAATACTTTAGAAACAAAATATGTATCAAATTTATTCTTTGCTGGACAAATAAATGGAACTACCGGTTATGAAGAGGCCGGGGCTCAAGGATTGATGGCTGGAATAAATGCACATTTAAAAATTACAAATAAAGGAGAATTTGTTTTAAAAAGAGATGAAGCTTATATCGGTGTTTTAATCGATGACTTAGTGACAAAAGGTGTAGATGAGCCCTACAGGATGTTTACCTCCAGAGCTGAATATAGAATTTTATTGCGTCAAGATAATGCAGATTTGCGGTTAACCGCAAAATCTCATAATATTGGATTGGCTTCTAAAGAAAGATTAGAGAGGTTGACTACGAAATATGATTTAGTTTCATCTTTAAAAAGTGCGATAAGTGATATTTCGGTTAAACCTTCAAATGCTAATCCTATTTTGGAGAAACTTGATTCTGCACAAATTAATCAAGGTGTAAAACTTTTACAAATATTGTCAAGACCGAATATTGTAATATCTGATTTTTATGATCTATGTAAAGACGATCTACTAAGATTCTATAATAACGATGTGATCAAGCCAGAAGAACTTAACGAGCTTGTCGAAATTGATATTAAATATTCTGGATATATAGAAAAAGAGAAACTTGTTGCTGAAAAAATCTCAAGGTTGGAATATATAAATATTTCTGAAAATTTTAATTATGATGTTTTGCAATCGATATCTACGGAAGCGAGACAAAAGTTGAAAAGAATTAAACCAAAAACTGTTGGACAAGCTTTGCGAATTTCGGGAGTTTCTCCATCTGACATAAATATTTTATTAGTCTATTTGGGAAGATAAATGTTCCACGTGGAACATTTATAAATGTATGAAATGGAAAATCAAATTTTAGAATTAGAGGGTGGGCTTAGAATTGTTTATTCTCATGCACAGTCAAATGTGATACATGCCGGCTTGATGGTTGGTGTTGGTTCTTCTGATGATGGAGGTTTTTCGGGGATGGCTCACTTTGTAGAACACATGTGGTTTAAAGGAACGGCATCTCGTGTTGCTCGCCAAATAATAGATGATATTGAAAATGTCGGCGGTGATTTTAATGCATATACGTCGAAGGAAGAAACCTGTGTGCATATTAGTGTCTTGAAAGAGTCGTTTAAGGTGGCACTCGACGTTTTGAGCGATGTGTTTTATAATTCAATCTTTCCGGCTGATGAAGTAGAAAAAGAGCGAGAGGTCGTTTGTGACGAAATAGATTCTTATGATGATTCTCCATCTGAATTGATTTTTGATGAATTTGAAGAACTGCTCTTTAAGGATTCTTCTTTATCAATGCCTATTCTTGGAACAAAGAAGTCCTTACGGAAAATAAATACCATGAGGATAAAAGCGTTTTATGAAAAGAAATATCTTAATTCGAAAGCCGTGTTGTCTTTTGTTGGGGATATTCCATTTAATGAATTTATTGCTACGGTTCAAGAATATTTTATATGTAGAAAAGTTTTACCACTAACTGATCCTAAGGCATCCTTTGACCAAAAATCCTTTACACCATTTAATGTTTCAAAAAAGAAAAGTACAAGTCAGTGTCATTGTATATTGGGGTGTAAAGCTTTTTCGTGGTATGAAAAGGAACGATTCCCTCTGACTATACTAAATAATATTTTGGGAGGTCCTCAGTTTAGTTCTATATTGAATTATTCATTACGAGAAATGAATGGACTAACTTATACTGTTGAATCAAATTATACACCATATTCTAATTCTGGATCTTTTTTGATTTATTTCGGTACAGAACTTAAAAAGGTTGATACTTGTTATGGTATTATTAAACAAGAGTTATCGTCTATATGTAATTCGTCTTCGTTAGATAATAAAATTGATATTTATAAAAAACAAATACTTGGGCAACTTGCTCTTTCTTATGATAACAATTTAAATGTTATGATTTCTCAGGCTAAAAGTGTCTTGGTATATGATGTAGTAGAAAGCTTTGATGATGTTGTAAAAAAAATTGAGAGAATAGACGCTACAACGCTTAAAGATGTTGCTAATCAAATTTTAGATTTTGATAATATGTCGTTTTTGAAGTATTCCTAAATTGAATTAACTGTAAAACTGTAAAAAAAAGTATATTATGGATGCATTATTGACTTTTCTTTGTTTTATCTCCTATTTGAGTTTTGTTTTAACAATAGTAATGGGATTTAATTATTTTAAGGGTAAATTTAAAAAACATCATAATCTGGGTATGTTGATTGTTTTAACTTTTATCCTTTTAACCTTTAATTTTATACTCTTTATGGTAAAAGTGTATATAATCGGAAACCATTAAATTGGATGGTGCAGAAAAAATATTTTATTATTTTGTTGTTAAATCGCTTGTGAACGTTTTAATATAATCTTCCCATTTCGTTGTCTTAAACGAATCTGTTATAAAATATTTAATAATTGGTTCAATACCTTCAGTAGTCATATATCCTGGAACTCCAGTTATTAAATTAGAATTTTCGTCGATAAAGATGAAATTAGGGAAACGCATTTTTCCATTTAATAATGTAACGGCAAATTGATTAAATGGATGTTCTTTGTTTTCATTAATAAATTTATAATTGTTAAATTCTATAGTATCTTTAGTCGTTGCATTTAGTCGTACAGCGTAACATTTGGTATTAATGTAGTCGGCGAGCTTCTGGTTGTTAAAAGTGCAATTGTCCATAATTTTACAGGTCGGACACCAATCTGTTTGTAGACTTATAATCATTTTCTTCTTTTCCTTTTTGTTCTTTTCCACTGCTTGTTTAATAGTCAGCCATTTTATTTTCTCGGTTTTGTTTCTGAGTGAATCAGTAAATGTGCTATTAAAGTCATTTAAGAATGGTTGAATGTTCGCATATTTGTAAATATTTTCAGCGAAGTAGATTAAAAAGGCCTGTAAATCTTTTGCCGATTTGTATCCCGGAATAGCTGTGATGACATTTGAACTATCATCGAAATACATAATGTTTGGATATGAAAGCTGACCTTGTAAAAGTGATATAGCTAAGTTATGTGCCGGTTTTCTTCCTGCTCCTGAATAGGGTTGAGAAGGACCATATTTTTTGCCTTTGTATTCAATCGTGTCAAAACTTTCAGCATCGAACTTCACTGCATAGAAGTTCGTGTTGATATATGCAATAATATTTGGGTCTGTAAAAGTTGTCTTGTCCATGTATTTGCACCATCCGCACCATTCTGTATTTATATCCATGATGATTTTTCGTGGCTCTTTCTTGTTTTTATTTAATGCTTCTTTAAATGAAATCCAGTTGATTTTATCTGTTGAAATTGTGTTTTGGGAATACGTAAATGAATATGCTAATATCGCAATAATCAATAGTGCAAGATGGATCTTCTTCATAATTGGTTTAAATAAGTTTCTAAAAATATTCAACTGATAACTATTAGGAATAAATATACGATTATTTTTAACATTATATTATTACTAATTAAATAAATACAATTTCGTGGTTTTTATATTTTATATATCATTGTATAACTAAAATAGCGTAATAAACAGAAATATAGAATTATATATAATAATACTTAAAGTAATTATTCCGGTAATACTTCTTTTCTATTCCTTAAAAGAAGATATTCTCTCGGATGACGGTTAATGCTGACATAACCATATATTTGCATAAAAATTTATTAGAAAGAATATGAAAGATCATGCAACGCTAAAAGTGCAATTACATACACGGAATCGTCACCGTGAACGCTATGATTTTAAATTACTCGTTGAATATTATCCTGAGTTAGCTCCTTTCGTTTTGTTAAATGCCTATAATAACGAGTCAATCGATTTCTCCGATGCTCGGGCGGTGAAAGCTTTAAATACGGCTTTATTGAGGTGCTATTACGATGTCATCTATTGGGATATTCCTGATGGTTATTTATGTCCACCCATTCCAGGACGTGCTGATTATATTCACTATGTTGCCGATTTGCTTGCTGGTTCAAATAATGGAATTATTCCAACTGGCTCAACTGTAAGATGTTTTGATGTCGGAGTTGGAGCAAATTGTGTGTACCCGATTATTGGAATCAAAGAATATGGCTGGTCGTTTATTGGATCGGATGTTGATGAAGTATCAATTGTTTCGGCAAATAAAATTATTATAGGAAATACCTGTTTGAAAGGTTCTGTAGAATGTCGGTTACAAACAAATAATCGATACTTCTTTCGAGGTATTGTGCAACACGATGACTATTTTGATATTTCAATTTGTAATCCACCTTACAATGCTTCATTAGCTGAAGCACAAGCTGGTACGATTCGTAAATTGAGTAATTTGCAGAAGAAAAAAATAACAAAACCGGTTTTGAATTTTGGAGGTAAACAGAGTGAATTGTGTTGTGATGGAGGCGAAGAGCGTTTTATTATGGAAATGATTCGTGAAAGTCGTGATTTTTCGACTTCCTGCCTTTGGTTTTCAACATTGGTTTCTAAAAAGGAAACATTAGATGCTGTTTATTATGCTCTTGAAAAAGCACAGGCTGTTGATGTGAAAACCATTCAGATGGGGCAGGGAAATAAAATCACTCGGATTGTTGCTTGGACATTTCTCTCGAAAGAAAAACATCAAGAGTGGGCACGAAAACGGTTCAATTCCTAGTAGTTAGAATATATTTAAAATCTGTTTACTGTGTTGATTATCAACGGTAAAAATAGAAACATGAAAATAAGACAGCTATTTTTTAAGCTGGCGGCTCAAAAGTATCTGAATTAATTCGGACGAACTTTCAGCATGAAGCTTATGCTTTATATTTTTATGATGAACCTTCACCGTTTCTTCACTTATTGCAAGTTCCTCCGAAATCTGTTTATTTGTTTTGCCGTAAGCTATAAGGTGGGCAACATCGCGTTCGCGATGGCTCAATGATGCAAAGAGCGTGTTTTTCGATTCAGACCTTACTGCTTCTGCAAATAGTGCACTGTTGAAAGGTACAGCCATGTTTACCACCTGTAGCGATCCTTTTTCGTTTGGCTTTTCCTGAATTATGCTGCAAAATATAATTGATTTATAGTATCGTTTATCTTTTGGCTTTATCCGGTACATGGTTGTATATGATTTCGATTTATTTTTTAGAATATCATTCACCCCGTTGAGTAAGTGATTGAAATCGAATGGGTGTAATAGATGTTCGATAAACGAAAGGTTTAATTCTGGTATTTCGTCTTCAGTATAGCCGCTTTGATCGATTAACGCTTTGTTGCAGACAATAGGACTTTGACGGTCAATCTTCTTTTGAGGGATGACATCTATTGTAAATAACAGTACCGAAGGGTGATTTATGAAGCTGTTGAGATACATTTCCTTTATTACTAGGGGTATTTTACCCTGCTTTAATTCGTTATACAAATATAGGTTTTTACTTGATATCCAAAATTAAGTTACTTTTAAATTTACTTTAAAAACAAAAACCACCTATATTAAATAGAACATTTAGCACTTTAGCTACACTGTAGTATATCCATATTTGCTATTCTATAGTTATCCTATGATGTAAAACAGTCGAAGAAAATTGATTTGAGAATCAGGGAAAATATACCCACTTTAGGTTATTGACAGATATTTATTTCTAGGCTACATTTACTCCGTTGTTTTGAAAATAAAAACATGCAGCGAGAAGGATATGTTTTCAACAATAACAACATAAGGAATAAAATGGAATATTAATTTTAAAACGTGAAACAATGTCAAACAAGCAATCAACTTCGAAAGTTACCGAAGAAGCCAAAAATGCTGCATTGTCTGCAGCTGTTGCAATAAAAGCAGCATTACCCGATCTCATAACCCTTACACCCGAAGAACGGCAAACCTACGGAAAGGTTGGTGACCGGACACTGCCGTTTCTTCAAAAAGCACTCGATCATGCCGAGCATGTACCGGCAATCGTTCCATCGTATGTCGATCTGTCTCTATTCAATGAAAAGGTCGATTCGCTCCAAAACATGGAATCAATTTATATTATCGTCTCCGAAATATATCACAATCTCAGCGACACCATGACTTTGTGCGGATACGAAGCCTACACGTCGGCTCTTTCGGTCTACAACACGGCAAAAGATGCTGCACATCGCAATGTGTCGGGTGCAAAAGAAGCCGTTGATGATATGAGCAGCCGTTTCCCCGGTAAAAAGTCAAAAACCGACGATACCGCCACCACTAAATAAGTGATGAAACTACCGCTGCATATAAAAGACTCCGGCGTTGTAGTTCCGAACTACAATGCCGGCGTTGTTTAGTACAAAATTGTAGTTCCGGACTTCAACAACGAAGCTCCGGACTCCGATAATAAACCTTCGAACTACAACGCCGGACTTAAGCAACTCAGTCGCCGAACTTAAAAAGTAGAAAATACAAGTTATAAACCGCATTAAAGAATAAAAAAACTACAAAGGAGAAGTTACTCAACTTGAACGAGCAACTTAAAAACTACAAAGGAGAACTTATATAACAGCAAATCAAATGGTGCAAGCGGTTATATTCCAATAATGTTTAGTGGTGGACTTACTAATGTTCAATTCGTAATTAATACTCCTGATACATTAGAGTATGTTACAACGATAGATCATACTCCTTGGATTACTGGTAACCCTCAATTAACAAAACGAGATACAATAAAAACGATAAATAAAAATGTTATTTTAAATATTCCTGCAAATTTAACTTCATCGATTGATTTAAATTCTACTTTTTATAATACATTCTATTTCATTGTTGTCCGATAAAAAAATAAAGAGAAGGAAGATGCAAATCTTCCTTTCTCTTTTAGTAGATTTGATTCACTACAAAAAAACACTACTATGGACAAAACTACACATTTTTTCGGTACCTCTGTTTTCGGACAGCTGATTTCTTTAATCGATTCAAAAATCATATCAGACTCAGCAAAATTATGCAACTCTGATCGATATGTAAAAAAGTTTACAACCAAAGATCATCTTATCAGTATGCTATTTTGTTCATTTGCCAAGTGCACATCTCTCAGAGAAGTATCTGGTGCAATGCTAGGTTTATCAGGCAAAACGAAGGATTTCCAACTAAATCATATACCCAAGAAAAGCACATTGGGCGATGCTAATGAAAGACGAGATGCAGAAGTGTTTGGTCAAGTCTACAATAAACTATTCCTCCAATATGGTCATCTTTTCTCGGACAGCCGAGTGAAAGATGTCATTAATAAGCAAATAGAGATATTTGACAGTACCACAATCAGCCTTTTTAAAGATATTTTAAAATGTGTTGGACGGAATCCCAAAACGGGAAAGAAAAAAGGAGGTATAAAAGTACACACCGTTATTAATGTTGATGAAACTGTGCCCAAATTAGTATGGTTTACCGAAGCAGCAACACACGACCATATTTTGCTTGAAAAGCTAAAAATGGATTCCAATACCATTTATGTTTTCGATAAAGGATACAACGATTATAAGGCTTTCAAGAAATTTAGCGATAATCAAACGGGCTTTGTTACCAGAATAAAAGATAATGCTCTATTCGAAATAATTCAAACCAATGAAATAGAAGAACACATTCATTCTGGTGTTTTAGAAGATCAAATAATCGAAATTACGGTCAAAGAAGACGGAAGCGAAAGCAAACTAAAACTCCGTAAAATTCGATATTATGACAGAGAATTGAAACGTGAGTTTGAATTTTTAACAAATTTATTTGAAATGAGAGCCGATTTAGTATCGGCAATCTACAAATTACGATGGCAAATAGAGCTACTGTTTAAGCAGTTGAAACAAAACTTTCCTTTGAAATATTTTCTAGGCGATAATGAAAATGCAATCAAAATACAGATATATTGTGCTTTGATTGCCAATTTGCTGATGACTGTTATTCAAAAAACACTTAAAAAGTCATGGGCTTTTTCAAATCTCGTTAGTTTTTGTAAAATCCATTTGTTCAATTACATTCATCTTATCAAGTTTTTAGAAAATCCAGATAAAGATTGGCAGAAAGACCGACAAAATGCATTACAGTATTCAATCTTTTAAGGGGCTTACTTTTGAAAACACAGAACATACAATTGTATCTGGCTGAATTTCAGCTGTGTTTTTTTATGTAAAAAGATTTTTGTGCTTTTATCGGACGTTAATGATTCTATTTATACCTTTCAACGATAAAATAGGAAAAGTACAAAAGTAAAACTTTACAAAGTTTCTATAGGTGATATGGCTAAACCGGGATTATCTGTATCTCCATCGAAAATTGCCATTGCAACAGCAAAAGGAAGTGTTGCATCTGTAAAAATCAATTGTTCTGATTCTTGGAAAGCGACTTCTGATCAATCATGGCTTACTATCAGTTCATCGAAAGGAACGGGAAGTGGTGCTCTTACAATTACTGCTACAGCAAATACAATTAGTAGTTCGCGTACAGCAGCAATAACTATTTCGGTTCTCGGAGCACAATCACAAACAATAATAGTAACGCAATTCGCAGGTGATGATAAAATCTCCGTTGCAAAAATAGACAAAGAGGATTTCACAAATTATCCTAATCCCACATCATCAAGTTTCACTATAAATTCTGATACGGAGGTAAAAGTGCAAATCTTTTGATTAAGCGGTCAATTGGTTTTGAACACGAAAGTCCAAGGTAAAGAAGCTGTTTGTGTCAGTGGTTTACCGGCAGGAGTCTATATTGTAAAAATTCAAACAAAAGAATCGGTGGTCACAAGGCGATTACTCGTAGAATAAACAAAGAGAAGCGAGGCTGTATAAAAATGAAAGATAGCCTTGCTTCTCTTTTTATCCTTTAAACTCGAACGGTACAAATTCTTTTGCTATAGCATCAAATTTTGCTTTAATCTTATCGTTGCAAAGGTTGCCCAAACTGCCTTCGTGAGTGTGACAAACGGTTCGGTTTGGTGTAAATTTACCTTCGTTAATTTCTATTCCCACTTTTTTGTATGCATCGCGAAATGGCATGCCTTCAACCACAAGCCGGTTCACTTCTTCTACGCTGAAGATGTAATCGTATTTCGTGTCGTTGATGATGCCGTCTTTTATCTTGATTCGCTCAAGCATCACGCAAGCTAATTGAACACAAGCTTTGATATCAGCGAAAGCTGGCATGAGAATCTCTTTTATGAGTTGCAGATCACGGTTGTAACCAAATGGAAGATTGGTGGTGATGTACGAAATTTCATTAGGAACGGCTTGCAATCGATTGCATTTGCCTCGAATAAGTTCAAACACATCAGGATTTTTCTTGTGAGGCATGATGCTTGAGCCTGTTGTCAGGTTATCGGGAAAGGATACAAATCCAAAGTTCTGGCTCATGAACAAACAAATTTCGTTTGCCATTTTTGCAAGTGTTGCCCCAATTGATGCAAGTGCATAAGCACTGATTTTCTCTGTTTTGCCTCGACCCATTTGAGCGTACATTACGTTGTAGTTCATCGATTCAAACCCAAGTAAATCTGTTGTCATTTGACGATTTAAGGGGAATGACGATCCATATCCGGCTGCCGATCCAAGAGGATTCTGGTTGTTGATTTTATAGGCCGATAATAATAGCTGAATATCATCGGCAAGGCTTTCGGCATAACAGCCAAACCAAAGCCCAAACGACGATGGCATGGCTACTTGTAAATGTGTGTAGCCCGGTATTAAAGTTTCTTTATGCTTTTCACTTAATGAAATCAACAGATTGAAGAGTGTTTTTACTTCTTCTAAAACAAGAATTTGTTCTTTACGAATGTAAAGTTTCATATCAACCAAAACCTGATCGTTGCGAGAGCGTCCACTGTGAACTTTTTTGCCGGTATCGCCAAGCTTGCGGGTAAGCAAAAGTTCTACTTGTGAGTGAACATCTTCAATGCCTTCTTCTATAACAAATCTGCCGGCTTGAACATCTTTTAAAATTTCTTTCAGCTCCTGGTGAATATCTTCTTTTTCTGATTTGGTAAGCAATCCTATAGTTTCGAGCATTGCAGTATGAGCAAGGTTGCCCAAAACATCTGCTTCTGCTAGATAAAGATCAAATTCTCGGTCGCGACCAACGGTGAACGTTTCAATGATTGTATCTGTTTTTGTGCCTTTGTCCCAAAGTTTCATGTGTATATATATTTTAAGATACTATAAAAGTAATGCTTCGAAAAGCATGTTAAATGTTAAATTTCTTTTTATTGCTTTTGTGAGTAAACGATTTATGTCCGTTGGCATAATCGGCAACAATATGTCCGTTGCCTTTTAGCAACCATTTATAAATCAACAAACCTTCGAGCCCAACAGGTCCGCGAGCGTGTATTTTATTGGTACTGATGCCAACTTCGGCTCCAAGTCCATAGCGGAAACCATCGCAGAAGCGGGTGCTTGCGTTCCAGTACACATTGCCCGAATCGACAAGACTCATAAATTTAGCAACAGCTGTTTTATTGCTTGTAATGATTGATTCTGTGTGCTTCGAACTGTATTTATTGATATGAGCTATTGCTTCGTCAAGCGACGAAACAATTTTTATCGATAATTTGTAATCAAGATATTCTGTTTTCCAATCCTTTTCGGTTGCTGGTTTTACCGGAATGATGGCTTGTGTATTGGCACATCCAAATAGTTCTACATTGTATTTATCGAGCGATAGTTTCAGTTTTGGTAGAAATTCTTTTGCAATGTCTGCATGAACCAAAAGGGTTTCTGCTGCATTACAGACAGCAACATACTGGCACTTAGAGTCGGTTGTAACAGCAACTGCCATATCCAGATCTGCATCTTTGTCCACATATACATGACAAATTCCATCGGCATGACCAAGAACAGGGATATTCGAATTATTCATGATGTATTGTACAAACTCGTTCGATCCTCGTGGAATGATAAGATCAATGTATTCGTCGCATTTAAGCATTTCGTTCACATCGCTACGTGTTTCAATAAGTTGAATCCAACCTTTTGGAATACCTGCTTTTTCGGTTGCCGATGCTATGATTTGAGCTAATATTTTATTAGTATGTAATGCTTCACTTCCTCCTTTTAAAATAACGGCGTTAGAGCTCTTTAAACAAAGGGATGATATTTGTACCAAGGCATCGGGACGAGATTCGAAAATTACGCCTATTAAACCTATTGGGCAGCTTACTTTGTATAGTTCAAGATCCTTGTCAAGTTCGGTTGCTGAAATTGTTTCGCCAACTGGGTCGGTCAACAGCATCAGACTATTGAGTCCATTTATTGTTTCTTCGATTTTGACGGCATCGTATTTTAAACGTTTAAGAAGTGGTGCGGCTAAGTTTTCTTTTTCACTTCGGTCCATATCTTCTTTATTGGCAGCAATAATATCTGCCGAGTTTGCCTTTAATGCTTGTGCTATTGCTTTTAATGCCTCGTTTTTTGTTTGAGAATCAACAGCTGCCAAGCTTATTGAAGCCTGTTTTGCTTCTGCTGCTAAAATGTGTATTTCCATTTATTTCGTTTTTTATTAAACAACATTTTGGGTTTGCAAAGTAAAAATATATATTGACAAAATGCGAATGATTCTTTTATGTTTTTAGGGACTCTTGTCCATTAAATTAAAAAGGGCGATTTTCAAAATCACCCTTTTTAATTTATAATTTGATAAATCGTTTACTTATTGTCTGGGCTTTTGATGTTTTCAATTTAAGAATATATGTTCCGGGTCTATAGTTCGAAACATCTATTGTTGTTGATGTATTTGATGGTGTTATTTTTTCGACTAGTTGCCCACTTGTGTTATATATTTCAATTGTAGAAGTTGTTTGTCCTAAAATGGTGATTGAGCTTTCTGTAATGTTTGGAGCTATTGCGAAATCATCTGATGCAGTAAGAGCCATACCTGTCTGATTGTTGGTTGTTGCCATCACAATGCCGTTGTATACTTTGCCTTGAGCTGATAAAAGAGGTATTGAATTGAATGTAACAGCAATAGTTGTTTTTGTTGTAATTGCTTTTGCCGTTGTTACTATAATTGCCTGATTGTTTGATGGATCTATAGATATAGAAGATATTGTTACTGTATTCAACGACTTACAAAGATTACATAGTGAATCTTTGGTTTCTATGTTCAAATATTTTGCAATATCAGGTAAATCGGTAATCTCTTTGTCAAAAACAATTCGTAATGCGTTAGTGTCTGTTTGTTCTATTGCTGTATAATTCTGATATATAAAGTTTGTTGCGTTAATAATGGGCAATGAGATTATCCTTTTTAGTGAATCAGCTCCGATTGACGGATCCGGGGAAACAGCAATCATTACGTACCGAGGTGTATTTCCCGGAATAAGGATACTACATTTTGTATATCCAATCGCTTTTGCAATAAATAATCCATCCTTAAGCGGTTCAACAACTCCTGATGTTGACCAGTCAATAGTTACTTCTGTTGATGTCTGAATGATTCCGGAATCGTATACCGTTGCTGTATCACCAATTGTAAGATAGATTGTCTTGGAAAGCGGGTTTATTACACTGTTGGAATCTGTATTCTTGTAAACAAAAAATATCCATTCTGAGACTAAATTGCCAGATTTATCATATTCGTTTATAATGCTTTGTCCTACTGTTATTGCTCTAAACGTGTATGTACCAGCATATTTTGTTACTGAATCGGGAGTTGTAAAATGATTGGAATCTGTCGAAGGTAATGTATATTGATCTCCAATTGCTAACTTTATGAAGTTTTGAGAAATATGATCTGTATTCTCTGTCTCACTATAATTACTGGAGTCCATGACATATACCATAAATTTCGATAGCGTTGAACTATCTGAAAGCGTCATATAAATGGTGGCTTCTCCGGGATAAATTCCTTTTACATTTCCCTGTTGATCGACACTGGCTATTGAATTTTCTGAAGATCTCCAGGTGTACGGTATAGATATTCTTGCATCGGGTTTAAGGCTAATTGATTCTCCAATTACAAGGCTGTATGAATTGGGTGGTATTATAGCTGAATCGGGGATGTTGACTATTGAGGAATCTGTTGAAGGATAATAAACCTGAACTCTCGATTTTGTTATTATTGAAGAATCTAATCCAATTGTATATATTACGACAAAACCTTCTTTTATTCCCTTTATTAATCCTTTGTTCGAAATGGTTGCTATTGTCTTGTCCGATACTTTCCAAATAGCATTACCTTTGGTTATTACTGAATCATAGAGTTGAATTGAATCACCAATCGCAAGATAAAAAAACGAATCGGGATTATATGAAACCGTTGCTGTATCGCTGTTTATCGTTGTAGTGTCGCTTCCCGTTAGTTCTGAAGCCCATAAATTATTCGTAAAGCAAGCTAGTGCAATAACTCCGATAAAATATCCAACTTTCGATTTCATAGATCCTTACGTATTGAAATTAATGAAGGGAACTATTAACAAAGGTAGGTCGAATAATGTTGATATGCAAGTGTTTGCTAAAGTTTTTAACAAAATCACAATAAAATTGTTAATAACCATCCGAAGTTTAGAATTAAAACACCGCAAGAGTTCCAATTTGAGTATAATCTAAATGTTTGATATTCAATATGAATATTTTCGCTCCGAATCATTTCACTTTTGTTTCACGATTTGTAATGCCTTTATATTATTCACGTCCAATACAAAATTAACTTTAAGAGTCATGAGTAATGTAATTATATATAGAGCAAATAGTCGTGGCACTGCCGATCACGGCTGGCTCAACTCTAAACATACCTTCAGTTTTGCAGAATATTTCAATCCTGATAGAATGAATTTTGGTGAACTTCGGGTTTTGAACGACGATTTTATTCTAGGTGGTGGTGGATTTCCTTTGCATCCTCATAATAATATGGAAATCATAACCATTGTTCTTGATGGAGCGATAGAGCATAAAGATAGTATGGGGCATTCCGAAATTTTGAAACACGGTGATATTCAGGTTATGAGTGCTGGAACAGGAATAAGACATAGTGAATTTAATGCAAGCCGGAATGATCCGTTACAGTTATTCCAAATTTGGATTTATCCGGAAACGCAGGATGTAAAACCTCGATATGCACAGCAAGCTTATGATGTTTCGAAAACAAAAAATACGTTTCTCGAAATCGTGACTCCCGATGATGGTAAAAATCCGTTATGGATTCATCAACATGCATGGCTTAGTATTGGCAATTTCGAAACGGCTCAAAGGGTTGATTATTGTATTAAACGTTGTGGAAACGGACTTTTTGCAATGGTGGTTGATGGCGAAGTCGAAATTTCGGGACAAACACTCGCAGATCGAGATGCAATTGGAATTTGGAATACACAAACCGTTGCCATTTCGGTAACAAAACCCAATACTAGAATTTTATTGATTGATGTGCCAATGGAATAGGGAGAATTTATCGTCCGAAATATTTCAATAGTACTAAAGCTTTAGCTTTTCCTACAACTCTTGCCAATTCGTCGGTGGTGGCATTTTTAATGTTATCAATCGATTTGAAATGAGCCAATAAAGCATCGGCGGTTTTATCGCCTATACCTTCGATACTGTGCAATTCACTTACTATAAAAGCTTTCGAACGTTTATTGCGATGATGTGTGATGCCAAATCGGTGAGCTTCATCGCGAAGGTTCTGGATCACTTTAAGCGATTCGCTGTTTTTGTCAAGATAGAGTGGAATAGGGTCGCCGGGTTTAAAGATTTCTTCAAGCCGTTTGGCAATACTGATGAGCATAACTTTTGGGAAAAGTTGTAATTCTTCAAAAATATTGATTGCTGAATGTAATTGCCCTTTACCTCCATCAATAACAACCAAATCGGGTAAAGGTTGATTCTCTTCCAGAAGTCGGCTATAACGGCGACGAAGTACTTCTTCCATCGAAGCAAAATCATCGGGGCCGTCTACTGTTTTGATGTTGAAGTGACGATAGTCTTTTTTGCTGGGTTTGCCGTCTTTAAAAACCACACAAGCTGCTACGGCATTGGTTCCTTGGAGGTTTGAATTGTCGAAGCATTCAATGTGTCGCGGCTGGCGGTCGAGATTAAGGTCGCGTTTCATGGTTTCCATAATGCGGTTGGTGTGCATTTCGGGGTCAACCTTGCTCATTTGTTTTAGCTTTTCGAATCGATAGTATTTCAGATTTCGTTCCGAGAGTTCAATTAGTTTTACTTTATCGCCTCGTTGAGGAATCGTGAATTTTACGTTTGACAGTTCAATTTCAATAGGAAATGGTATTAGTATTTCATTTGCATCGCTGAATATTTTCTGGCGGATTTCTCCAATTGCGATTTCCAAAAGTTCTTCTTTTGTTTCGTCCAGTTTTTTCTTGATTTCTATTGTGTGACTTTGGATGATAGCCCCATTTGCCACTTTGAGAAAATTAACATAGGCAATTCCAATATCATCGAGGATTGTGAAGACATCAACATTATGAATGTCAGGATTTACAACGGTCGATTTGCTGCGATAATTTTCAAGAAGTTCTATTTTCCCTTTTACATCGTGAGCTTCTTCGAAACGCAGTTCGGAGGCAAATTGCATCATCGTTTCTTTAAGATGATTAATCACTTGCATTATGTTTCCTTTCAGAATGTTTTTAACATCGGTTATCGTTTGATTGTAATTGTCTTCGCTTTGTTTCCCAATGCATGGTGCCAGACAGTTGCCTATATGATTTTCCAGGCAGACGGTGTATTTTCCTTTCCAAATTTGTTCTTCCGATAAATTGAGCGTGCAGGTTCTGATTTGGTATATTTGTCGAATGAATTCGAGTAGAGTTCGCACCATTTTTACCGAACCATAGGGACCAAACCATGTCGATCCATCGTGGGTTAATGAGCGGGTTAGAATGATTCGAGGGAATGGCTCGTTTTTAATGCAAATCCATGGGTAGGTTTTGTCGTCTTTGAGCAGGACATTATATCGTGGCTGATATTTTTTAATCAGTGTATTCTCAAGTAAGAGAGCTTCTTCCTCGGTTTCAACAATGATGTGTTTGATGTCGGCAATTTTCGAAACCAGAATATTGGTCTTAATGCTATCGTGATCTTTGTTGAAGTATGATGATACTCGTTTTCGTAGATTTTTGGCTTTACCAACATAAATTATTTTGTCTTCCGAATTGAAATATTGATAAATACCCGGCTTCTCGGGTAGCAGTGCTACCAGCAATTTTAGTTTGTCGGTATTCTCAGGGTTCGACATTTTATATGGGCTTTGAATCTGTTTTATTTTTTGCTCTTGGTGTGAGTGAGAACTTCAACATAGAAATTCTGGTCAATCATTTGACCCAATTTACCGGCTCTGTCAAGGTCGGCAAGCGATTTATCCCATTGTTTGGTTTCTTTATACGAAATGGCACGATTCACTATTGATGGAATATCTTTTGGATTTAAAGATATTGCTTTTGTATAATCGGCAATAGCTGCCGGTTGGTTTTTGATGGTGTAATATAATAATCCGCGCCATGCATACATTTCCGACTTTGTTGGATCAATTTCAATAGCCTTGCTGATGTCGCGAATTGCTTCGGGATACATCTTTTTATTGTTGTATGTCAATCCTCTCCAGTAAAACGATTCGGCTCGATTCGGCTCGATTTTCAAAACCTTGTTGAAATCGTGGAGAGCTTCATCTAATTTCCCCGTGTTGCTTTCTGCAATACCACGCCAATGATAAGCCGATATCAGGTTTGAACCAACTGAATACGACATCGGATTTTTCGTTACCAGATCAATAAATGCATCATAATCTTTTAATGCTTTATCGTACATATTCAGTGAACTGTAGGTATTTGCTCGTCCTATCAGTGCATTTGCATGGTTGGGCTTATAGGCCAATGCTTTATTAAAGTCTTTTAATGCTTCAGGATATTTCCCCAGATTAAAAAAGAGTATCCCCCGATTTCCGTAAACGATATCGTAGGTAGAATCAACGGCAATGCAACGATTATAGTTTAACATAGCCCTGTCGTAATCTTTCAGTTCATTAAAACATAAAAATCCAAGATTATTATAAATAAATGGTTGGTTTTGATAGGTCAACAACATATCTTCGAATAAATAATCTCCACGTTTCCAAACTTTTATTCTATCAAAAGACCGATATCCCAAAAATAATGTCCAGACAGCAAGTATAACCAGACAAACCGATTTAGCTTGTTTCTTGTTTTCCGAAATCCAGACGTAGCCGTAACCAAGCATTATAAACAGACCGATGTAAGGAATATAACTGTATCGTTCAGCAATAATTGCCGCTCCAACAGGCAAAAGCTGAAGCACCAATACAATATTTACGAAAAAGAATACTGTCCCAAAGGCTAAGAATTTCGTTTTGCGTAACGACAGTATAATGGGAACTAGTAAAGCTAAAACAATCAAGGGTGAGAAATATACGATAGGCAACAAATGGTTATTGACTGATGGCGGATAAGGATGCATTGCCGATAACCCAATGGGAACAAAAAATTTTTCGAGATACATAACAATGGCGTAAAACGAAAGCAAAATTCGTTCGAACATGCTGAACAGTGGAGTGAGATTCTGTATTGCACCAACTTCCTTTTGAGAATGGACTGCAACTATTCCAAAGATTAGCGAAATAAGAAAAAAGGGAATCTTTTCGAGCAACAGTTTGGTCGAAAATGTTCGGTTGCAGAACCAGTCGATCAAAACAACAACACCTATAAAACAAACAGCAGCAGGCTTTGCAATGATTGAAATTAATATAAAAAGAATCGACAGACTCAAATGAAGCATTTGAGATTTTGGCTTTTGAAAATAATCGAGATATTTGATTGCCGAAAGCATGAAGAAACAGGTGTAAAGCACGTCTTTTCGTTCCGAAATCCAGGCTACCGACTCAACCCGCATTGGATGAATCCCGAACAAAAGAGCTGTTATAAAAGCTATTTCCACCTTGTTTGTCAGTTTCCTGGTGAATATGAAAACCAACGCGACGTTGAGTAAATGAAGTATTAAATTGTCAAAATGGTATAAGAATGGTTTTGCACCAACCAGAGCATATTCAATTGCATACGACAACTCTGTCAATGGATGATAGTTGCCATTGTGATATGTTGTAAAAATGGCTTTAATATTAGCCCATTTCAGAGCTTGAATCATCGGGTTTTCATTAACGTAGGTGGCATCGTCCCAGTTTAAGACAAAGCCATTGAACAGTGAAGGGAAGAAAACCACTAACGTTATTGCAACAGCCGTCAGCAACAACCACAACGACTTTCTATCTTCACTGATATTTGTCTTTATTAAAGCAGGATTTTGGTTTGTTGTTACCGTTTTTTTTGCCTTTTGAATCTTTTTATCTTTTGACATATCAATCGAATCTTTATGTGATTTAATGATTTCCCAAAATTACAGTTATTTACCATTATTCCAAAAATGAGAAAAGGCGAAAAATCATACAAATCTATTTTATCATAGAATGTACAAAAAGTATCAAGGGGCTATAGGGCAATGTCATTTAGTTAAGGGAAAAAACAAAGCAACCATTGAGTTAACAGGAGAACACCTGTTCTTTGTAGCGACTAAATACAAAACTCAATGGTTGAAGCAAATATAAAAATAATAGAAGA
>Ga0302288_1000545_pt1 | contig 29798 bp, 33 predicted proteins | sample III_Fen_N1_1_FD_194549 | JGI IMG/M metagenome (GOLD analysis project Ga0302288, IMG submission 194549) | Peat permafrost microbial communities from Stordalen Mire near Abisko, Sweden - III_Fen_N1_1 | ecosystem: Environmental > Terrestrial > Soil > Wetlands > Permafrost | place: Sweden: Abisko...
TTGATACTCATTGCCCGGTTTTTAAGTGAGGAATATGAAGCGTCTATTTAAGTTCCACAAATATACAGAATAGTTATTTATTCACAACGTAATGCCTGAATTATTCTTGAAGATGGCTGTTGGTTTTACTTTAGATTTACTGATTGGATGAGTTGAAGTCATCCAATCAGCATTTTATACGCTCATTCTTTGGAGTGCAAGCATAACTTAAAGTCGTACTTTCACGAAATACAGGAATAAAAAAAACGCAATTGCCAACAAGTTGACAATTGCGTTTTCGATAAGTGACCCCGATGGGGACACTTTAATTTAAATCAGTTTATTTTTAATATTCAGTTTCAATTCATAATATAGCTGATAATCTGAACTTAAAGGTATGCAAAGATAAACAAAACAAAACACATATCATTTGATTATATCAATATTTGTATGTAACTTTGTATTTACATACAGAGAATTTATATTTAAATATAATTGACATGATAGCAAGTAGTAAGTTATATCCCGAGAAACGCAAAGGAATAGAGAAAAATGTTCCGATTATGCTACACATCTTTTTCGACAAGAAAAGAGTGTCTGTTTTCAATACTGGGTTTAGATGTGATATTGATATTGTAAAGGATGGTACAATGAAACAATGGGATGCCAACCTACAACTAATGAAACGAAACCAAGTAAACAAACAAGGACAAACATCCGCAACTGTGAACCTCAAACTGAACGCAATTCGTGGCACTGTTGACACATGGGCAGCATCAAACCCCAATGGCAAAATAGAAGATCTTCTAAAAGAACTACGATCTATTGCAGGCAAGAAAGAGAAAGTTGCATTAGTTGAAGTAGAAACAATTTACACTTTGTTCGATAAATTTCTAAAGGAACGCAAACTGAGTGAAAATAGACACGAACACTACATGGTACTCAAACGATGCTTAGAACGTTACGAAAAGCACTGTAAACAAACATTTAGTTTCGAGATAGATTTATATTCGTTTGAAAATTACTTATCAATCGAGCACACATTAAGAGAGAAGCAAAAACAACGTGGAACAAACACGGTAATTGGACTAATGAGCAAGCTACGAAGCTTCTTTTTATGGGCAGTTGACAACAATCACACTACAAAGAAACCATTTGAGAAATTCAAAATTGCAGAAGCAAAGTACGGTACTCCTTATTTTTTGACTATCAGCGAAAGAAACCATCTTTATAATTTCGATTTCAAAAAGCGTAAAGAGTTAGCTGCCCAAAGAGATATATTTATTTTTCAGTGTCTAGTTGGTTGCCGTGTAAGTGATCTAATGAGGCTTACTAATGCAAACATTATTGATGGTTTTATTGAATACGTTGCAGGAAAGACAAGTGACAAAGACCCTAAAACAATACGAGTGCCATTAACTGACACTGCAAAAGAAATAGTAAAAAAATATGAGGGCTGTGATACGTTACTCCCTTTTATATCAGAAGTAAACTACAATCTGGCTATAAAGGAAATGTTCACTATTGCAGACTTAAACCGAAGCGTCACAGTACTTAATACAGTGACTCGCAAAGATGAACAAAAACCTCTGAATGACGTCGCTAGTTCGCATTTAGCTAGACGCACTCTAATTGGGAACTTATATTCAAAAGTACAAGACCCGAATATTGTTGGCTCACTTAGTGGACATGTTGAAGGCAGTAGAGCATTCGCACGTTATCGACAAATTGATGATCAAATAAAATCAAACATAATCAACCTAATTGAATAGTAAATAGAAATGAATTTTGAAGATTTTTTAGAACTGAAGAAAGATATTATTGTAGATGAAATAAAACAGCTTGGACTGAACTACACCTTTGAGAGTTTCAGACAGTTACTACTTGATGAAATTGACATTCTAAGCAAAGTAATTGCTTCAAGCGAACTTACAAGAGATAAAGTTACCCATATTCTGAAGGCTTATAAGCGAAGGACATTATTAGACACTTCAATGTCTAGGTTTGTTAGAAGATGGCTAATTCGGATTTGCAAAAAGGAGAAAGCATTTAATTACGCCTTAATTCAGTTGCAAATAGATGCAAACAGAGACCCTGAGAATTACCCAGTAATAAATATTGAGCCGTTAAGCGATGACGAAATAGAAGATGCAATCTTTGAGTATAGAGCAAAAGAAGTAAAACTAAATAGTTTTGACAATAATGACAAAACCAATCCACTAATTTTTGAAATTGGTGTTTTACATCATTTACATCGTGATTTTAATTCTTACCTATTTTCCCCAGTCGACTTTGAAAACTTTAAAAATGGGTTTAGAGTAAGATCGGTAAATCTTCAAAGAATGGAGGGCATTACGAATTCTGCTTTTTGCTATTTTATGGGACAAATTGAAAAGAAGCAAACTGGCGTTTCAAACTTCACTGAGTGGATGAAGTTTCACATTGGAAACAGTAACTATGGCAAATTAAAGAAAGAATTTATTGACATGGCTGAAAATGCAAAAGATAATAGATATAATTTTTCACTGAATGCTAAACAAGAAAAAGCGTTTGAAATAAAGGCCGAAATAGACATTAGACTAAAACGAATTCAATTAGAATAGTCAAAATACCCTAAAAGTACCAGAAATAAGATATAAATTTTGTCATACGACCACAACCGCCTGTAAATGTAATATTTACAGGCGGTTTTTTTATTTCATTTAGTTTTACATATACCAAAAACATACCTACCAACACGTACTAAACTTGCATATCGAAAGAACGGAGAAAACAAACCGTAATCACTTTTGATAAAATAATATGCTAGACGAAATATTAAGAAAGGTTGTTGAAGAATCAGTAGAAAAAGCAATTCTTAAGTACCTACCAAAGCCTTTATCAATTCCTGAAAAAAAATACATTTATACCATGCAAGGACTTGCCGATGAATTACACATGAGTATAGTAACTGCTCAAAAACTAAAAAATTCAGGGCGCATACCTTACAAACAAGAAGGCAGGAAGGTGATATTTGAATTGAACGAAGTTTTAGAGGCAATGAGTGGAGCAAATGGAAGGAGGTCAACAAAATGAAAAAGGTAAAAACTAATGTAGCCCCGAACCTTTCAAGTTTACACCACGAAAGCAGTGACATAAATCAACACAGGAGCAATGAGACAGCTATTTATTACGAATATCTACAAGAGCATGTCGCAACTAATTCAATGGCTTCTGAAGCTCTATCAATTCCACAAAAGAATTTGTATAGATACAAAGCCGACCTCCAAAAGTTGAACTTATTATGGGAAGTTTATTTTCGCCCATGTAGATTAACCAGTTTTAAGGCGCAATGGCTGACAACAAACCCATCGCTAATTCCAGAAGTAAAACACATACAATTAGCCTTGTTCGATGGGGGCGAATTACAATGAAATACTACCTACATGACTCAAACTCGTTCAGCGATGAGAAAATTACTGAACTATTTATGGAGTACGGCTATGAAGGTCTAGGATTATACTATTCTATTCTTGAAAAGCTTGCCTCGCAAGAGAAGCCAATTAAGACTGAAGTTTTAAAGTCACAATTGAAAGTTGGTAAAAAGCTTACAAAATGTTGGAATGCTATGGAAACTATTGGTCTTATACATTCAAACAACGGAGAAACTTTCAGCATGAGAATGATGGATTATTGTGAAACTTACAAGAAAAAAAATCAAGATTCCGCAAAACGAACATCTGAATGGCGTAAGAATCAAAAAGATACAAAAAATGATACGCATTACGAAAGTGTACGTAACGCCCCTAAAGAAAAAGAAAGTAAAACAAAAGAATATAATTTAAAGGAAAGAGAACCTCCCCCAAAGCCCCAACGATTCTATTTGGAAATTGAAGAAATTGAAGAATATCTAAAATCAGAACAAGAATGGAAGGATATAATAATTTTACAAACAGGAATAACTTCGGAAGAAGTCAACAAACACATAAACCAATTTATTACAGTTTTAAAAGGTCGTGGAGAAAGTGGGAAAACACCCAAAGACTCTAAAGAACATTTTTATAACTGGCTTAAAAACAAAAACAAACAAAAAGATGGGAAATACAACACAACGTATATCAACCGAAATTGTCTACCAAGCGAAGAAGAGTTTATTGCAGCCATTGCAACCGGAGTTTCAAATGCAGCAGGCTGACGGAATTAGTATTTACACTGGAGCTCCTGCTACTCCGATGGAGATAGCATCAGAAACAGCAAAAATTGCAGTATCATTTCCTAGTCTAGACAAACGGTTTTTTACTATACTTGCTGAAAGGTTAATCAGAAATAATTATACTATTGATAGACTGAAAGATGCCGTTGCCTATTTAATAGATAATTTTCACTATCAAAAACCTAGTATCGCCGATATTATTAGTTTTGACAAGAAGGTTAAGCTTTACAGTTATAATGAGGTGTTAGTGCTAATAGACCAAAATAAAGCTCGATTTGAAGACTTTTACAGACATTGGGTGGGTGACGTACTTTATAGGGTTAAGAAATCAGAAGCTGAGACACTCAATTTGACACCCTATTTAAAAAGCCAAAGAGATCCACAACCATCAGATAGTAATAACTAAAAAAAAAACAACATGAAAAAATTATTTCTAAAATACAGATTTTCAGAAGACTACAAAGAAAGTAAGATAGTAGATTCTTTGCAAAAGCCTTCTGAATATGAAAACAACATTAAAAATGGTCTAAAAATAAGACTTAGATCATTTATAACCAATGCAATAGTGCAAATAAAACGTTTTGAAATATACATAAAAGTAATATCAAATGGGTCAAATTAAAGGACAAACAGGCAATCCATACGGAAGACCTAAGGGGTTGCAGAACAAAACTACAAAGGAGACAAAGGAATTTATAGCCATGTTTATGCAGAAAAAGTTCAAAAGAGTGGAAAAGGAATTTGATAAACTTGAAGGAGTTGATGCAGTAAGAATTTATTTCTCTCTTGTCAAATACATAATGCCACCACTTGCTCCTGTAAAAGTAGAGGAAGATAACGAGGATGACATAATTCAAAAAATTCTCGACAATCAAAAGTAATTTGGCAGAACCTATTATAGATCGTGTGAAATTAAATATGTAGGTCAAATGTATGTAAATCTCAAAAGCGAAAGAAGGGCGATAAAAACAATGTTATTGATTACGCCATGATTAAGCAAATGAACATAAAAGCCGTTTCAACATTAGTTGTAACGGCTTTTTGATTTTATAGTGTTAGGAACTTCGAATACAAAGATTTTTTTGTGTTTGTCTTTTGTGAAAATAGACATAACATTATTCTGCTTTTACAACAAGCACATCCTTCAAATTTGTAGTATAGCAGGGCGAAAGCATTTCATTTTTTAGCTTCCATTTCCGGTCAAAGCCTTGTGCAGCTATCTTCACTTTCTGCCTACCATAAGAGGCATTCAATTTATCCATTGCGAGCATTGCTTTTTTATACTTTGATCTGTCACGAGTATCAAACATATCAGCCTGTAAAGGGCGTTCGGGAGTTATTTCACTTACGATCACGCCAGCTTTTTTGTATTTATAGCCTTCTTTGAATATTGCTTTTAGCCCTTTCATTGCATACTCTATCAGTTCTGTGCTATCATTACTGGAAACGGGTAACTTTAAAGAAATTTGATTGTAATACTGTGGCTGATTCGTTGCAAAAGGATTAGTATGAATAAACACATTAACTATAGCTGCGGTAGACTTCTGTGCCCTTAGTTTTTCGGCACAACCAGCAGCAAAGTTTGCTATTGCCTCCGATATCGGTTCAATTGATGTAAGTTTCTCTCCAAAGCTCCGTGAAGTGCATATTGTTTTCTTTGACTTTGGAGATTCGGTTTCAATGCAAGGCTTACCACACAATTCAAGCCATGTTCTTTCGCCTACAACGCCCATTTGTTGTCTTACCCATGATTTGCTTCGCTGAGTGAAATCCCATGCCGTATTGACGCTGTAATATTGCAATTTCTTTGAGTACTGCCGTCCTATTCCCCATACGTCTTCTATTTTCGTAAGCTTTAAAGCTTTCTCTCGTTTTTCTTCAGAGTCAATAATACAAACACCTTTGTAGGCTTTATATTTCTTCGCAAACTTATTGGCTACTTTAGCAAGTGTTTTTGTTGGAGCGATTCCAAGGCTAACTGGAATACCAGTATTTCGAATGACGGTACGTACTAAATTACCACCAAGCTCATTCAAATTTATGTTTTCAAAACCATCAAAAAACAAAAAGGCTTCGTCTATAGAGTACACTTCCATTTCAGGAACAAAAGCTCCAATTGTAGTCATTACCCGATGCGACATATCACCATACAACACATAGTTCGATGAGAAGACAGCCACTTTGTTATTGTCGATTAATTCCTTGAGTTTAAAGGCCGGTTCGCCCATTGGTATACCTAGCAGCTTTGCTTCAGCAGATCGTGCAATAACACATCCGTCGTTGTTAGATAAAACAACGATAGCTTTTCCATTTAGTGATGGTTGAAAGACACGCTCACATGAAGCGTAAAAGTTATTGCAATCGATTAAACCAAACATTTTTATTATCAGTTTCTTTTTAATATTCTTTCTATTTCACTGATATTTTGCATATTAAAATACTATTTACTGTCAGCAGTTATAAGCGCAAAGTAAGTGATTTTGTTTCATAATTAAATTGAATAGTTGAACCAAAATTGATACTTAGCTGTATATTTCACATACAAAATTTAATCGAATAGTTATGTGTTTCACTGTAGCCGTATTAAGTGATGGCGTGTTGCTAACTGCCGAACAATATCAAGCTAATCTACCTGTAAAAAGGAAAAAGAAGGAGAAGCCGGTTAACCCGGAGTTTCCTGACATGTTTATGGCTTATGGCTTTGACAACCCAAGTTTGCCTATACTGACTGATGAAGGATTAACCCTTTATAAATGGGGTTTGATACCTTCATGGACTCCCGACAACAGTTCTGCTAAGGAAATAAGAAACAAAACTCTCAATGCAAAAGCTGAAACTATTTTTGAGCTGCCTTCGTTTCGAAATAATATAATTAGCCGTCGTTGTATACTTCCTGTTACAGGCTTTTTTGAAAACCGTGATGTGAACAAAGTAAAATACCCCTACTTTATTCAACCGGCAACCGATACTATTTTATATTTAGGGGCGAAGCCAGATATATCAATAAACTGTCGGGCTATGGCGAGTGGCAGCAAGGATTGAAATTCTTAGCAGACTAGACTAGCCTGACTCCAATTTCCCGGAATAAAACAAATCGAACGTGTATTTAACTTTATAGTCGCGGAATCAACTTTACGATCGTATAAGCCTACTTTACAACCGCGAAAGCAATTCTACAATAGTATAGTCCAATTTTACGACCGCGAAACCAACTCAACAATTGTATTAGCCAGTTTTACGAGTGGTTAATATTTCCTATTCTAAATATCATTGTTTTAGACAAATAAGATATTGCGCATCTTGTTTACTTCAAAAAGTTGCTAGATGGTTACAGATTCTATCAAATTATTATTCTACTTTTGCAACACAAAATTTGTTGGTTCCCGTTTCGATTCATTCGAGACATGGGATTAAAAGGGAATCCTGTTTAATTCAGGAGCTATTCCCGTAGCTGTAAGTCCACACAAATGTTTTAGCAACACTCTAGCCACTGTCCGTTGGGATGGGAAGGCCGCTAAAACAGGATAAGCCAGAAGACCTGCCTCCAAATATAATTCGTAGCTTTCGGGAAAGAAGCGAAGATGCAGGAATATACTTTTTACTCCTCTGTTTTCATCTTTTCATTTTACGTATAGCTGCTCATCGGGAATAATGATTTTTTATCCTCAGCATTTTTTGTGTCCGTTTTTTCGACACAAGCTTTGCCTATATAATTTTTTGAAAATATGGAAACTAGAAAAGCGGTACTCATTGTGAGTCATGGTAGTCGGTCTAAAGATGCTGTTACAGAATTTCATCAGGTAGTAGAAGCGGTGAGTAGTCGCTACAAAACGACCAAAGTGAAAGGTGCCTTTATGGAACTTTCTGAACCGGATATTCCTACCGTTGTGAAAGAGTTATCTGAAAGTGGCATTACCGAAATAGCCGTTATCCCCTATTTCCTGTTTATGGGAAATCATATCAAACACGACATTCCCGAAATTTTAAATGAACAAAAAGCCATTTACCCACATCTGAACTTTGAATTTGGTCGCCCTATTGGCTTTGAGCCGCTTCTGGGTGATATCCTCATTCAACGGATTGAAGAAGTGGAGGCGAGATGAATCATTCCATACGAAAAATAACCCTTGCAGGATTGCTGATCATGCTTCTCGTACCACAATCGCTTTATGCCATGCACATTGCCGAAGGCTTTTTGCCTCCGCAATGGTGTTTGCTTTGGTACATTGTTGATATACCTTTTATCATTTGGGGCATCCGTTCTATAAAAGAGCAGGTGGCACTGAATAGTAAGATTAAGATATTGCTTGGCGTGGCGGGAGGATTCACCTTTTTATTGTCGGCACTGAAATTACCTTCCGTGACCGGTAGCTGTTCGCACATGACGGGCACCGGACTGGGTGCTATTCTGTTCGGACCGGCTACCATGTCTGTACTTGGACTGGTGGTACTTCTGTTTCAGGCTTTGTTGCTAGCACACGGAGGCATTACCACGCTTGGAGCCAATGTGTGTTCTATGGGAATTTGTGGGACTTTTCTGTCGTGGGGCATATACCGACTATTCACGAAATTGAAAGTAAATCGATCAGTAACTGTTTTTCTGGCTACTGCTTTGGGAAGCCTGTTTACCTATTGCGTAACAGCTTTTCAACTGGCTGCGGCATTTCCGGGAACTAACGGATCTATCCTGGTTTCGTTTATCAAGTTCATTAGCGTTTTTGGTATAACACAACTTCCACTCTCGGTAGTGGAAGGATTCATCTCTGTGATGGTGTTTAATTTTATTCAGTCGCACAATGCGGAAGAGCTGACGGCTCTGCATGTATCAAATCAACCAGAGTAAATGAAGACAGTTCGTAAATATGGATGGATGGTTGTTCTGATTGTGGCCCTGTTGAGTTTACCCTTGGTAATGTTCCAACACGCAGAGTTTGCAGGCACGGATGATAAAGCCGTTTCGATGGTGCAGGGTATTGACAAAAGTTACAAACCCTGGTTTGAAGGTGTGAAACTGTTCGACAGCCCGGAGATTATCTCTACATTTTTTGCTTTACAGGCAGCTATTGGTGCGTCTGTTTTGGGTTATTATATTGGCTATTCAAGGGGGAAACAACAAAATAAAAAGGCATAATGGTTCATTATTTCGATTGCTATCCTATACAAAGTCGCATACGTAAGGTACATCCCGGATTTAAATTAGGATGGTTTGTGCTGTATACTGTGCTGGGCTTGAGCAGTCATTCGGTACTGTTCCTGGGTGTTGAACTGTTGGTTTTTTTGACAGTTACTATGTTGACAGTTCGCATATCGTTATTGCAATTGTTGCGTTTGATGGCTATCCCGGCCGGTTTTGTGCTGTTGGGGAGTTTATCGGTGATGCTGGAACTAAATCCGGTGCACCCGGTATTTAGCCTGAATGCAGGTGTAGTAAATTTCGGAGTCAGTGGAGCGGGCTTGCAGCAGGGCCTGTTGATTTTATTCCGAAGCTTTTCGGGCATAGCAGTTTTATATGCATTGGTGCTGAATACAAACATCTCGGATATGATATATGTATTGTGCAAACTAAAAGTGCCGGAAGTAGTACTAGACTTAATGGTACTTGTTTACCGCAACATCTTTATCCTGTCGGACACGGCGCAGCGCATTTATATAGCGCAAAAAAGTCGAATGGGACACCGTAACCTGAAAACAAGTCTTCGGTCGACAGCACAGCTGGGCGGAAGTGCGTTTATACTGGCCGGAGTACGTGCCGAACAATTGTTTCACAGCATGGAATCGCGTGGATATACTGGACGAATAAACAGTCTGCCTGCGGAGTGGGAGACCGACAAGGGATTCATACTGGTATCGATAATACTATTTACTGCGCTGCTGGGAATCTTCTTTTTTATTGGCTTAAAACCGAATTATATTTGATTGGTCTAAAGATCAATCCTATTGACTAAACCCTCGTAACTAACAAATGATTGAACTGAAAAACATCAGCTACCATTATCCCGATAGCACAGCAGCTATTGCCGATATTTGTTTTTCGGTGACCGAAGGCGAGAAACTGGTAGTGGCAGGAGCTAATGGTGCGGGAAAATCCACCCTGTTTCTGCTGCTGAATGGTATATTGAAACCCCGAAGGGGCGAATACTTTTTTGATGGAAAAAAAACAGGATACAGCAAGCGTGAACTTCTGGAATTGCGTCAGCAGGTGGGCATCGTATTTCAGGAACCGGACAGTCAGCTGTTCTCGGTCAGTGTGTACGAAGAAGTGGCTTTCGGCCCGCTAAATATGGAACTGACACACGACGAAGTGCGTCAGCGTGTAGACAGTACTTTGACTGCGCTCGACATTGAGAGCCTGAAAGATCGCCCACCTCATTTGCTGAGCTATGGACAGAAGAAGCGGGTGGCCATTGCTTCGGTACTGGCAATGAATCCGCGTATCATCATTTTCGATGAGCCCACTGCGGGACTCGATCCGGCTCATGCGGCAGAGATTATTGTATTGCTCGAAAAACTGCATAAAGCCGGTAAGACCATTATCATTTCCACCCACGATATGAACTTTGCCTATCAGTGGGCAGGTCGGATGGTAGTGCTGCACAAAGGCTGTGTGGTAGGAGAAGGAACGCCCAATGAGGTGTTTGCCAACGAGGAGCTCTTGAAACAAAGTCAGCTGGAACTTCCCTTTATATTACAGGTGTTTAAAGCCTTGAACACCGATGCAAAGAATCCGGAAACTATGGCTGAACTGATAAAATATATAAATACACGGGCATGAGAGGAATAGTCATTGCAGGAACAAACAGCGGATGCGGAAAAACCACCGTCACCATTGGATTGATGAGCTTATTAGCAGAACGTGGCCACAAGATCGCTCCATTCAAAACGGGTCCCGACTTTATCGATCCGGCTTTTCATAGTAGGGTGACGGGTACGCCGTCTTACAACCTCGACACATTTTTAATGAGGGCGGAGGTGATAAATCATCTTTATGCCAAAAATACCGAAAACAAAGACTTTGCGGTGGTGGAAGGGGTGATGGGTTTGTATGACGGCATGGGCGACGAAGCCACCGGAAGTGCTGCCGAATTAAGTAAGCTGCTCGACCTGCCTGTGCTGCTGGTGGTGAGTTGCAAAAGCATGTACCAGAGCGTGGCGGCTATTGTAAGCGGGTTTAAGCATTTTGACTCGCAGGTGAATATAGCCGGAGTTATACTGAATCATTTGCCCAATGCCGATAGTTATGCTTTTCTGAAAAAGTATATCGAAGCACATACCGGAGTGCCTTGTGTGGGCTACCTGCCGACCAATAAGGATATCTCGCTCGAAAGCCGTCATCTAGGATTGGTACAAGCCGGAGAAGTAATGGGATTGGATGAGAAGATTGAAAAGCTAACCGACATTTTGAGAGAGACAATTGATGTTGAGCTTTTGGAGAAAATTTCGACACAAGCCAAGCTCCCGCCAACAAGCTTACAAGTCGCTGAACCCTGGAAACGCGATCTTAGTCAACTACGTATTGCAGTGGCACGTGATAAGGCTTTTCAGTTTTATTATCTCGACAACCTTGAACTGTTGGAAGAAAATGGTGCCGAGTTGGTGTATTTTAGTCCGTTGAATGATGCACATTTACCACCTGATATTGATGCAATTTATATAGGTGGCGGTTATCCCGAAGTGTTTGACAAGGAGTTATCCGAAAATAAAAGTATGCTGCAGGAAATGAAAACTGCTGCTGTGTGGGGATTACCCATTTTTGCCGAATGTGGCGGATTAATGTATCTGACAGAGGGAATTAAAGATGCGGAAGGGCATTTTAATCCGATGGTGGGAGTATTCAACTGTAAGGTAGAGATGACCGCACGCTTGCAACGCTTTGGATATTGCAACGTGAGCTACAATGAATCTGTGACCCGCGCGCATGAGTTTCACCGTTCACGGATTATTCCTGGTACGGAAGAACCGAATTATGCAATGAGTTATCAGCTCACTAAACCCGAAAAAAATAAAAGCTGGACGTGTGGCTTGAAATATAAAAATGTGTTGGGCGGTTATGCGCACTTCCATTTCTGGTCCGAACCCATTTTTTATCACCAAATAATTGATTTATGGATGCAAAAAACTATATAATACTGAATCCGGCGGATATTGAATCCCGGAGTTTCGAGATCATAACCGAAGAGCTGGGACATTTAAACCTGTCGCCGGAGTTGGCTCCCATTGTGAAGCGGGTGGTACACACCACTGCGGATTTTGATTATGCACGCATTACCGAAATACAGTCCGGTGCTGTAACCTCGGGGGTGGCTGCTCTCGTTGCGGGTTGTAAAATTTACAGCGATACACGCATGATCATTGCCGGAGTAAGCAAACCGATGTTGAAGAAACTGAATTGCGAGCTTTACACTTATGTGGACGATGCCGGAGTGGCTGCTCAGTCGAAAGAAAAAGGGTTTACCCGATCTATTCTGGGCATTGAAAAAGCTGCAGAAGATCCCGATACACGGATTTTTGTTATCGGCAATGCACCTACAGCCTTGGTGCGGTTGGGCGAACTGATTCAGGAAGGCAAAGTACGTCCGGCGCTGGTTATTGGCGTGCCGGTGGGTTTTGTGGGAGCAAGTGAGTCGAAAGAGTTTATCAAAAAAACCGGTGTGCCATACATTGTGACCAACGGACGCAAGGGCGGAAGTACGGTGGCTGTAGCCATACTAAATGCAGTGCTTTACACACAACGATAAAAAATATGTTATCTGCGACCCGTTATATAAATGGAAAAACCTACCGATATGGTTACACCACCGGCTCGTGTGCAGCTGCGGCTGCCCGGGCAGCGGCTACTATGTTGGTGTCGGGACAAGAGCTCGCCGAAGTGCTACTCTCTACGCCGGCGGGTGTAATGCTGACTTTGAGTATCAGCGATGTGGAGCGTGGTGAAGAGGCTGTGTCCTGTGCGGTAATTAAAGATTCGGGCGACGATCCCGATGTGACCAACGGCATCAAAGTGTATGCGCGCGCCTCGTTCAACACCGAAAACCGCTTGATTATCGAAGGGGGCACAGGCATAGGACGGGTTACCAAAAAAGGATTGCAAGTGCCGGTGGGTAGTTGGGCGATTAATCCCACCCCTATGCGTATGATTACCGAAGCCGTTCAGTCGGTGATGGATGAAAGGGGAATAAGCATTCAGCTATCCATTCCAGCCGGAGTGGAAATAGCAAAGAAAACATTCAACGAACGACTGGGCATAGTGGGAGGCATTTCCATCTTGGGTACTTCGGGCATTGTGGTGCCCATGTCCGACGAGGCATTTAAAAAATCCTTGGCACTGGAAGTATCTATGCTCAAAGAAAAAGGCTGTACCGGCATCGTACTTACGCCGGGCAACTATGGACAAACATTTATTGCCACGCACATTCCGCAGGCGCAGGACTGTACCGTGACAACCAGTAACTTTATCGGGTATATGCTGCACGAAGCGGTGCGCAACGGAATGATCAGGGTATTGCTGGTGGGGCATATTGGCAAACTGGTAAAAGTAGCCGGTGGAATATTTCATACGCACAGCAGCGTGGCCGATGCCCGCAACGAAATAATGGCAGCACACTATATGCAGTACAGTGGCGATGCTGCGGCATTTTCGCAGATCATGCAAAGCAATACTTCGGAGGAAGCTATTGACTACATCAACGCTCCGGGATTTTTTAATTACCTGAGCTCAGTTATTCAGCACCGCTGCGAGGAGCATATCCACCATAAAGCTGCGATTGAAGTCATAGTCTTTTCGCAAGATAAAGGGTTGTTAGGAAAAACAACAGGAGCAGAAGAGTATCAATTATAAACTGTCAACTAAACACATGTCACATCAACAATATAACGCTAAAATGATCAATGTCTGCGGCATCGGTCCGGGCAATCGGGAGCTCATTGTGCCGGAAGTGTTTCGGTTGGTGGCAGAGTCAAGCTTGCTTATAGGTGGGAAAAGGCATTTGGAAATATTCAATGTGCGTGATAAAGAATCATGTGTGCTGAGTAATAATATCGAACAAATTATTGAAACGTTAAAAAACTCAGAGCATACTGCTATTACCGTTTTAGTGTCGGGCGATACGGGTTTCCATAGTCTGCTCACAACGCTCTTGGGTCATTTCAGTCTAACGGAATTGAACGTAGTGCCAGGCATTAGTAGCTATCAATACTTTTTTGCAAAGCTTTCCATGACCTATCACGATGCATGGATTGGTAGTGTACATGGCATGACGGTAGATTATGTAATGAAAGTAAAATCGAACCGAAAGACTTTTCTATTGACAGATAGTTTGAATTCGTGGAAACAAATAGCGAAACATTTATCTCAAAATGGATTGGGCGAATGTGATATGTATGTTGGGAATCGCTTATCGTATCCCGACGAACAAATCCTTTCTGGCACTGCCAATGAATTGAAAGAACAACAGTATGATTTCACGCTTTGCTCGGTAATCATACTAAATAAAGACTTGATTTCAAATGAATAAATATAACCAACAACTTACTGCGGGTATCCCCGATAGCGAATTCATCCGCGGCGATGTGCCAATGACTAAAGAGGAAATTCGCATTTTATCCTTATCGAAACTCCAACTCACGGTGGGCGATTATCTGCTCGATGTGGGCGCCGGTACTGGTTCGGTAAGTATTGAGATGGCGCGTTTGCTCCCCGAAAGCACTGTGTATGCCGTGGAGCAAAAAGCAAAGGCATTAGAACTGATACGGCAAAATGCGCTGAAGTTCGAAACGCCGAACATAAAGATAATAGAAGGCATAGCACCTGATGCGTTATCGAACCTGTCCGGTGTGAATAAAATATTCATAGGCGGTTCAGGGGGTAATATGAAAGAAATAATTGATTGGATAGAGTGTAACTGTCACACAGGTTCACGGGTAGTGATTAATGCAGTGAGTCTGAATACGCTTGTAGACACCCGACAGCTGTTAGACACTCCGGTTTTTAGTACACCCGAAATAATTCAGGTAAGTATCAACCGCATTGAGAAACTGGGTAATGCCGAGATGTTCAGACCTCAATCGCCCATATTTATTATTTCAACAACTCGCTTATAAAAAAACAAATATGAAAGGAAAATTTTATGGCATCGGAGTGGGACCGGGCGATCCGGAATTGCTGACGTTGAAAGCCGTCAGGGTGTTGTCTAACATCGATGTGCTGGCTGTCCCCGAAAGTAAACGGGAAGCCGGTAGTGTGGCGCACGACATTGCACGTCCTTACCTCAAAGCAGGAGTGGAAGTACTTACGCTGACTTTCCCCATGATCAGGGATGCGGAGGCTAAGGTCAACATCCGTCGCGACAATGCCCTACGTATTATCGAAAAAATTGATGCCGGACTGAACGTGGCATTCCTTACTCTGGGCGATCCCATGTTGTACAGCACTTATATTTATTTGCTCGACAATATGAAAGACCAGGGTATCGACATTGTGTCCATTCCGGGTATCTATTCATTTTCGGCCATCAGTAATTTGCTGAATGAACCGCTGGTGAAAGGTGACGAGAGCATGGCGGTGATTTCGGAGTTTAACCCCGAAGCATGGGAAAAACTGCAATCGGTTCAAACCATTGTGTGCATGAAGGTGTCGGCCTTTGGCAGGCAACTGTTCGACGCTTTGCAATCTGTGTCCGATCGGAAAATGGTGATGGTGACCAATGCCGGAAAAGAAACCCAAACGGTTTCGTACAAGGTGGAGGATCTGAAGGGATATATACCTTATTTTACAACAGTAATAGTATCAAAAACAGAATGATGGAATCAAAAGTTTATTTTATCGGTGCTGGTCCCGGCGATCCGGAACTGATTACGCTCAAAGGGCACAAGGCCATTGGTGGGGCTGATGTGATTATTTACGCCGGCTCGCTGGTCAATCCGCAGGTGCTGGCTAATTGCAGCAGCGAAGCTCTGATTTACAACAGTGCCGAAATGGATTTGCCGGAAATCATTGAAGTAATGAAAAATGCTTGTGCGAAGGGGCTGTCGGTAGCTCGCGTACATACCGGCGACCCTTCTATCTACGGTTCTATCCGTGAGCAGATAGAAGAACTGGACAAATTGCAAATCGGATACGAAGTGATACCGGGCGTAAGCTCGTTTACCGCAGCGGCATCGGTGTTGTGCAAAGAATTTACCGTGCCCGAAATCTCACAAACCGTCATTTGTACCCGCTTCGAAGGCCGCACACCGGTGCCTGAACTGGAGCAAATAGAGCTGTTGGCCTCGCACAAAACGTCGATGGCCATTTTCCTGTCGGTACACATGATGGAGAAACTAGTGGAGAAGTTGACGAAACATTATAGCGGTTCAACGCCCATAGCTGTTATCGAAAAAGCCACCTGGGCCGATCAACGTGTGGTGCGCGGAACACTCAACGACATTGCACAGAAAGTAAAGCAAGCCGGAATCCGAAAAACGGCCATGATTCTGGTAGGCGATTTTCTGGGTACGGAATACAACAATTCAAAGTTGTACGATGCTGGTTTTACACACGAATACCGACAAGGAAAAACACCATGTGGGGAATAATTGCCATCACGCAGCAGGGGCTGGCATTGGCCAAAAAGCTAAAAGCACAATTCCCTGATTCGGTGATTTACACATTAGCTAAATGGCACGATAAGGAATGTACAGCCATTGAGCCCGACTTAGGTACGTTTACGGCTCAACTCTTCGACCGGCATAAAACCCTGGTGTATGTTATGGCCACAGGTATTGTGGTGCGCAGCATTGCCAGGCATCTGGTGGGTAAAACCGTCGATCCGGCCGTGGTGGTACTCGATGAGAAAGGTCAATTTGCAATAAGTTTATTGTCCGGACATCTGGGTGGTGCCAATGCTGTGGCCAGTGAGATAGCCGGAGCAATCGGTGCCACGGCAGTTATTACCACTGCTTCGGATGTGCAGGGCGTGCCTTCGGTAGATATGATTGCCCAAAAGCATCAACTTATCATTGAATCCATGCATGATGCAAAAACACTCACATCCATGACGGTGAACGGGCAGAAGGTGGGCTGGCGCAACGACAGTTTGTTGAACTTGCCTTGTTACTATCCTTGTGATGAAATAGATGCTGAAGGGTTAGTAGTGGTTAGTAATCGAACTAATTTAGCGGATAAAGTTCTTTTTGCACGACTCATTCCGCAAAACATCATTGTAGGGGTAGGGTGTAGGCGCAGCATTCCGGGTCAACAAATCATTGATTTTATCACCGAGCAATTGCAATTGAACTTAATCAACGTAATGAGTATTCGACAATTGGCATCAATAGATATTAAATCGGACGAACAAGGAATACTTGATGCTGCGGCTCATTTTGGAGTTTCGGCAGTATTTGTAGGAACTGCGGAAATAGAAAAGATTGAACATGATTTTAGCTCCTCAGCCTTTGTTAAGTCGCAGGTAGGTGTGTCGGGAGTCTGCGAACCGGCTGCATTTATTGCCGGAGGAAGAACCGGAGAATTTATCAGTAGAAAGAAATCAAAAGAAGGAATAACGGTCGCCATTTTCGAATCGGCCGTGTAAAAGCATATAAAACATGAAGGGAAAAATCTTTGTAGTAGGAACCGGTCCAGGTTTCGAAGAATATCTGAGCCTGAGAGCCATTGAGGTATTGAAACAATGCGATGTGGTGGTAGGTTACAAAACCTATATTGCACTGATTGAAAAACTGATTGAAGGCAAAGAAATCATTTCGTCGGGCATGCGCCGCGAAGTGGAACGTTGTGCCATGGTGTTGGAAATTGCCGAAAGTGGTAAGAATGTGTGTCTGATCAGTAGCGGCGACTCGGGCGTGTACGGCATGGCCGGCGTGGTGCTCGAAATGGTGGACAAAGCCCAAAATGGCATTGAAGTGGAAATTGTACCGGGTATTACTTCCGCCCTGTCATCGGCTTCGCTGGCAGGAGCTCCACTGATGAACGACTTTGCTGTAGTGAGTCTGAGCGATCTGATGACGCCTTGGGAGATAATAGAAAAACGTACCGAAAAAGCAGCCGAAGGTGATTTTGTGATCTGTGTGTACAATCCAAAGAGCAAAGAACGCGTAGAGCAAATCCGGATATTTACCGACATCGTATTGCGGCATCGTAGCCCGCAAACACCAGTGGCCATTGTGCGCAATGCCATGCGCGATGAAGCGGCTGTAACGCATACCACCCTGGCCGAAATGCTGGAACACACCATCGATATGACTACAACACTTATCATTGGCAATTCGCAGACCTATTATAGCAATGGGAAAATGATTACGCCACGTGGGTATAAGATTTGAAGAACATGATTTGGGTAGTTGGAGGCACCAGTAATGCTACGGAAATTTGTGAGCGGCTCGCAGTAGCAGGTCTATCGGTAGTTGTTTCGGTAACTACGGATTTCGGGCGGCAGCTCTCCGAATTTCCTGGTATTGAAGTGGTGCAGGGTAAACTGAGCCGCGAAGAAATGGAGCACTTAATTCTGACTCACGGAGTAAGGCTGGTATTAGATGCCAGCCACCCTTTTGCAACCGAAGTATCCGCTAACGCTATGCTTGCAGCAAAAACAATCGGTGTTCCTTATCTGCGTTTCGAACGTACCAATATCCGCTTCGAGAATGCCACCTATGTGGATAGTTACGAAGCTGCGGTTGCATACCTGGCGGAGAGACAGGGAAATATATTGCTGACCACGGGTTCCAAGTTTGTAGCTAAGTTTATTCGGTTGGGAACAGAGCGGCTCTTTGCGCGGGTGTTATCTACTTCCGATAGTGTAGCTCTCTGTGAACAAGCCGGACTAAACCCCGTTAATATAATAGCGATGTGTGGAGTTGGTTCGGTTGCATTGAACCTGGCTTTACTCAAAGAATTTGAGATTCGCTTTTTGATAACAAAAGAAAGTGGCGTAGAAGGAGGTCTGCCAGAAAAATTGGAGGCCGCCAATCAGGCAAATGCAAGACTAATTATTATCCAACGCCCTGTAATCAACTATCCGGAAGTGTATTCGGATTATGATTTACTAATGACAAGAATAAAAACAATTTAAATATTGAAACAATGAAAAACGGATTATTACAAGTATATACCGGCGACGGGAAAGGAAAAACCACAGCTGCCTTCGGAATGGCGTTCAGAGCTCACGGCAGAGGATTCAAAGTTGGAGTGGTGCAGTTTATGAAAACCCGTGCTACCGGTGAAGTGATGTTGGCACAAACGCTCGAGAACTTCTTCGTGAAACGCATTGACACGTCTCCTAAATTTACCTGGGATATGAATGAAACGGAATTGGTGGAACTAAAAGCAACCATTCGTGAGGGTTTCTTTTTTATCTGCGAATTGGTGAAAGCGGCTGAGTTCGACATGCTCATTCTGGATGAATTCAATCACATTATCGTGCAGGGCTTTGTAACAAAAGAAGAAGTACTGGAGCTGATTAATGCTAAACCGGATACGATGGAAATAGTGATGACCGGTCGCAATGCCCCCGACTGGTTGATGGAGCGAGCTGATTTGGTGACAGAGATGAAGTGTATCAAACATCCGTTCGACAAAGGAATTCCAGCCCGAGTAGGTATTGAAAAATAGATTCTTAGTTACGAGTTACAAGAGAATAGTTACAAGACTGTTCTACTCTATTCTTGTAACTTGTAACTAAACCCTCGTAACTAAACAATGAATTCATATCCCATTTTTCTTCAGTTGAAAGACTTTCGCTGCCTCGTGGTTGGAGGTGGAGTCGTTGCTTTACGCAAAGTAAAAGGACTACTTAGAGCAGGGACTTTACCACAGATTATTGCACCTGAGGTGAATGCCGAACTGCTTTCGATCATTGACGATAATAAGTTGGTTTGGATAAAACGAACGTTTGAACGTGATGATACACAGGGCTTTCAGTTGATAATAGCTGCAACAAATGATAAAGAGATCAACGCTACTATCAGGCTCGAAGCTAGCGCGGCTCATTTATTGGTCAATGATGTGACAGATCCCGAAGGAAGGAATTTTCATGTACCGGCATTGGTCAGTCGTCCACCATTGATGTTGGCTATCGGAACTTCGGGCGAAGTTCCTTACTTGAGTCATAAGCTAAAGGCATTTTTTGAAGCTGCACTTCACCCAGAGCTTGGCGATGATATAGAGAGACTGAAACAATGTCGAACATCAATTATTGAACGAGCTGGAAATGATATGAAATTAAAAGAACAACTTATTAGTAGTGAATTGAATCCATTGGTCGAAGACTTTCTTCGTAATATGGCCATTGGCAAAGATTAAATTCAAAACAAATCAATTTAAATAAAACGGTTTTTAAAACAATATTGAGATAAACAGACTTGTAATCGACTACCTCATTTAAGGTATAAAAATGCCATGTTGCTGCGATTGTACGGCTATGTTTATTTGAATTACTTTGCGATAAATTAAGAGCCTGCACACTAACACGAAAAATTAGAATTACTTATTATGAATACTGAATTAGAAAACGATATAATTTCCAAAGATCAAGTAACGAAGTTGTCTCTCGAAAAGGCTGATTACGGTAAGGTAACGCTGGTTGGTTTTGGACCGGGCGATCCTGATTTATTGACCATTGCAGGTGATAAAACATTGTCAAAAGCAGATGTGATTTTTCATGACGACTTGATTGATCAGGATTTTTTGGGTAAATATAAAGGGGAGAAAGTGTATGTAGGCAAGCGGAAGCATTGTCACAGTCATGAGCAGGAGGAAATTAATCAACTAATTCTGAATTCGGCACTCGATGGCAATGAAGTAGTACGTCTGAAAGGTGGTGACTCTATGATCTTTGCTCATGGTGGTGAAGAAGTGGAGTTCCTAAAAAAAGGTGGTGTGCAGGTGTCGGTCATCCCCGGAATTTCAACCGGTATTGCTGTTGCATCGCTCACTCAAATACCTTTAACGCTGCGAGGCATTGCTAAATCGGTGGCCTTTATTACCGGTCATACTTCCGACGTTCATTTGCCCAATACTGACACGTTGGTGTGCTTTATGGCAGGCTCTACCATTCATAAAATAGCTGCCAAAGCCATAACCGAAGGCCGTAATCCGAAAACTCCGGTGGCATTGGTGCATAATGTGTCTTTACCCGATCAAACAGAATTTCTGAGTACGTTGGAAGAACTTGCCAGCAGCGAAACCGTTTATCCTACACCCATTATTATTGTGATTGGTGAAGTGATTTCCTCCCGCACCGGACTTGCTCAAACGCTGGAGTTACTCTAGCATCAACGCGCATTTTGCGCCAGTTCCTTTGCTTGTTTGATACGGTCGGCCATGCCAATGCCGTTACGCAGGTTACCACCTATTTGTAAACCGGTATATTATTTTTCGAGTAGGCTAATGGTTGAAAAACGTTCGCCACTTTCCACGTCTTATTGCGGAAATGAAAATCAACGAAGTCACTTCAAAGATCGAAGCCCACAGCAATGAAATAGTTGCTAGTCTTACACAGAGAGATGTTCAGTTTTACCAATTTATCAAAAATGAATCAAAGCAAACCAATGTAGCTGAGAATCTTATTTTTCAATTTGTATATTCAAATTTCTATACTTTAGACAATAGAAAGTTGACACCTGAGTTTAAATTGGAGTACTTTAGGATTATGGAAGAACTGAAAAGTTCTGACACTATAGATATAGAAAAAATACTTTTCAAACTGCATGACATTCCACTTAGAGGTAGTTTCAAATTTCATTTTTCGTTTGCTAGTAAGCTAGCGCATACCCTAGACGAGAACGTTCCTATCTGGGATAGTCAAATCGCAAAGATGTTTTCGTTTAAAAGACCTGCCGGAGATGATTGGGAGAAAATTGCAGATGATTTTGTTGATCAAATTGAAAACATTCAAACTGCTTACGAAACAATAATCACTAATAATTTGCTTGTAAATACGTTGAAAGCTTTTGATGATAAGTTCAAAGGAAATGAGATCTCAACTCATAAGAAAATTGACTTTATATTCTGGGCAAGTGGTAAGCTGAGCTTACATAATCATTAGAAATGATCTGACGTTTTAAGCTCGAATAAAACTCGAAGGTCAATAGTTTTAAAACATATTCAAACAAAGCTGTTCAGGTGAGATCTGAACAGCTTTGTTTTTTAATTTACTTACAGAAGCATTTGAAAGTTGTGTATACGCTTTGTAGTATAATTAATATACATTTTCCCCTATAATAAATTGCTATGTTAATGCAAATGCCTATTTTTGTAGCTAGATAAGATGATTTTTTCAAGCAACAACAATTCAATTACAGAATGTCAGAAGACCAAAAGAAACAACTCGAACAACAACTTTGGAATATCGCCAACACCTTACGAGGCAAAATGGATGCAGATGAATTTCGGGATTACATTCTGGGATTCATTTTCTATAAGTACTTATCAGAAAAGATGCACACTTATGCTGACTCCATACTGAAAGAAGATGGCATTAAGTATATCGACATAAAAGAAGAAAGCGCAACCGGCAAACAATATATTGACGCTATTCGAGAAGAAGCACTTGAAAAGCTGGGTTACTTTCTGAAGCCTTCCGAACTGTTTAGCGAAGTAGCTAAACGTGGGAACTCTGACAAAGAGGGTGAAAACAACTTCATTCTGGAAGATCTTGCTAAGATTCTCACCAACATTGAACAGTCAACAATGGGAACTGCCAGCGAAGACGACTTCGATAACCTTTTTGAAGATCTTGATTTGACGAGTACCAAACTAGGACGTACTGAATCAGCAAAGAACGAATTGATTTCAAAAGTACTCTTTCACCTTGACCAGATTGACTTCAAGCTAGAAGACAGCAAAGCTGATGTACTAGGTGATGCTTATGAATACCTTATCGGACAGTTTGCAAGTGGAGCAGGGAAAAAGGCGGGTGAATTCTACACACCACAAGAGGTGAGTAAGATTCTGGCCAAGATAGTAACCACCGGTAAAACTAAACTCAAATCAGCGTATGATCCGACCTGTGGTTCGGCCTCTCTATTGCTGCGATTGTCTAAAGAGTCTGAAGTAAGTGATTTCTACGGGCAGGAAATGAACCGTACTACCTACAACCTTGCCCGTATGAACATGATTTTGCACGGTGTGCATTACCGTCAATTCGATATACGACAAGAAGACACACTGGAACACCCGCAACACCTTGATAAGCGATTTGAAGCTGTAGTTGCTAACCCACCATTCTCAGCAAATTGGAGTGCAAGCCCGCTGTTTATGACTGACGACCGCTTTAGTCAGTACGGGAAACTTGCACCGAGCAGTAAAGCCGACTTTGCCTTTGTGCAACACATGATTTACCAGCTGGCTGACAATGGCATTATGGCTGTGGTGCTTCCGCACGGGGCATTGTTTCGTGGTGGAGCTGAGCTCCAAATCAGACGTTATCTGATTGAAGACCGTAACTATCTGGATGCGGTTATTGGATTGCCAGCTAATATATTTTATGGAACAAGTATTCCAACCTGTATTCTGGTATTTAAGAAATGCCGTGAAACTCCTGAAGACGTTCTGTTTATTGATGCCAGTCAGTATTTCGACAAGGTAAAAACTCAAAACGTATTACGTGATGAGGATATTGATCGCATTGTAGATGCTTACCGAAACCGCACCGAAGCTGATAAATTCAGTAAGGTGGCGACACTTGCCACCATTGCAGAAAATGATTATAATCTGAACATTCCTCGTTATGTGGACACCTTTGAAGCCGAAGACAGCATTGATATTGACCAATTGGCGGGTGAGCTTGTTGATCTCGATAAACTAATTGCTGAAACCGACAAAACAATTGCGGGTTTTTGCAAAGAACTAAATATCTCAACACCATTTTAAACTATGGAAAAACAAATAAATAATCCAAAATTGCGGTTTTCTGAGTTTAAAGAGGAATGGAAGAAGAAAAGGTTGGGTGAAATAGGAATAACTGTAATTGATGGAGATAGAGGTACAAATTATCCAAATGGAACGGATTTTTCTGATGAGGGTTATTGTTTATTTATGAATGCCAAAAATGTAACGAAAAATGGATTCTCTTTTATACAAAAATCATTTATTACAAAAGAAAAAGACGAATTACTTAGAAAAGGGAAATTACAAAGATTTGATATTGTAATAACTACGAGAGGTTCAGTTGGTCATATTTCTTATTATGACTTAAATGTTCCATTTGAACATCTAAGAATTAATTCTGGAATGGCTCTGATTAGAACAACAAATGAAATTATCAATTCGGATTACTTGTATAAATATTTCAATTCGAATCAGATTCAAAATGAAATTGATAAGATTTCATTTGGTAGCGCACAACCTCAGTTGACAATTACCGAAATAATCAAATTAAAAATTTCATTCCCAACCCTTCCCGAACAAACCAAAATCGCCAACTTCTTGACCGCAGTGAATGATAAACTCACCCAACTTAAAAAGAAGAAAAGCTTGTTGGAACAATACAAAAAAGGGGCGATGCAAAAGCTATTCTCACAAGAGTTGCGGTTTAAGAATGAAAATGGGGACGATTTTGCGGAGTGGGAAGAAAAAACTTTGGGAGAAATTGCCATAAAAATCACCACAAAAAACAGAAATAATATAGTTAATAATGTTTTTACAAATTCAGCTAGCCAAGGTATAGTCAATCAAAGAGACTTTTTTGATAAAGATATTGCTAATCAAAACAACCTGTTGAATTATTATGTAGTCGAAAATAATGATTTTGTGTATAATCCAAGAATATCGAATTTTGCGCCAGTTGGACCCATTAGTCGAAATCACTTACAAACAGGAGTTATGTCACCACTTTATTCTGTTTTTAGAATTATACATGGGAATTTAGATTTTTTCGAGGTCTTTTTCTCAACATCTGAATGGCATGAATACATGGAAAGCATTGCTAATTATGGAGCAAGAGCAGATAGGATGAATATAACTTCAAGTAACTTTTATTTAATGCCATTGCCTTTTCCTTGTCATGCTGAGCAAACCAAAATTGCCAATTTCTTATCAGCTATTGATGATAAAATTAATCATTGCGGTGTGCAGATAGAGAAAATGGAAGGATGGAAGAAAGGGTTGTTGCAGAAGATGTTTGTTTAAAAAAACTTTCCACATTTAGAAATAATCAAATATTGAGCTTTTATTGAATTGCTATGATAAAAATTAGAGAAACTGAGCGACTTCTTGATGATGTTAGTCATTTGCTTAAACATAAAAAAGAAATTGAAAGGCTTAAAGGGGAAAAGTTTAATGTGTTTTCTATTTTAAAAATGGAAAAAATGGAGAATAGAACACATTCTGCATTTATCAAAGAGCTATTAAATCCCAAAGGATCACATTTAAAAGGTGGAATTTTCCTAGAACATTTTTTGCGTGTTATAGAAAATGCTGAAATTAACTTAGATACTTCAAAAGTTGAGTTAGAGAAACACATAGGAAAAAGAGATGACAAAAAGAAAATTGGTGGTCGAATTGATATTTTCATATCGGATTCACAAGGGAACATAATAACAATTGAGAATAAAATTGATGCAAAAGATCAGGATGTTCAAATTGAAAGATATTGCAATTATTTTAAAGGTAGGAATAAGGTCTATTATCTTAATTTGTATGGAGATCTACCACATGAGAAAAGTAGAGGCATTCTGAAAGTTGGTGAGGATTTTATTGTAATTTCTTATAAGAATCACATTCTACAATGGCTTGAGCTTTGTTTAAAAGAAACTATAGACGACCCAATCTTAAGGGAGACCATCAAACAATATGCTATCTTAATCAAAAAGATTACTCACACAATGGATAACAAAGAACAAAAAGAACTCATAAACACAATGTTGAAACACTATGAGGAGTCATTGTTTATTGCCTCCAACTTCTATAAAGCAAAACAAAGACTTACTGAAAAATTTAGGATTGATTTGTATGAATTATTACAAAGCCAATTGAGCGGTGAGTACCAAATAACCAAAGGTAGCGATACCAGTAATCAAAACTCACAAATTTGGATTAAACCATTGGAAACACAATTTTCACATTTGTATTTTGGAGTAGAAAGCTTCAGTGGTAATGGTAATTTTGATGGTAAACTTATAATTGGTGTTTTTAATAGAAATGCTCCAAATAGAACTGGGTATGCGGATGTAAACAATAATGAAAGTTTTTCAAAATGGTGGATTAATATAAAACCATTTGAAGATTTTCTAAATGTAAAAATAAAGATGAGTAATCCGGCTTTAATTACTTTGATCCATACTAACCCACAATTTAGAGATGACTTAATAAAAGATTTAGTAAGACAAATCGAAGACTATTTGAAAATAGAAACTGAACCATTGTTAGCTTATATCAAAAGAGAAAAGTAATGACTACTCAACCCGAACAACTTCTCGAAAACAATTTGGTAACTCAGCTTCAATTGCTGGGTTACAGTTATGTGACTATTGCAGACGAAAAAGACCTGTTGGCTAATCTGAAGAACCAGTTGGAAAAACACAATGACGTTCAGCTTACGGCTAAAGAGTTTGACAGGGTGCTGAACATACTTAGTAAAGGTTCGGTATTCGATAAAGCAAAGACATTACGGGAGAAGCAGCATATTGTTCGGGATAACGGGGAAAGTTTGTATTTTGAATTCATAAGCACGGACAACTGGTGTCAGAATTTGTTTCAGGTTACAAATCAGGTAAGCATTGAAGGTAAGTATAAAAACCGTTACGATGTAACTTTGTTGATTAATGGCTTGCCATTGGTTCAGATAGAATTAAAAAGGCGAGGCATAGAACTTAAAGAAGCTTTCAACCAGATCAACCGGTATCAGCGTCATTCCTTTGGTACTTCAATCGGACTATTTCAATACGTTCAAATCTTCATTATCAGCAACGGGGTAAATACAAAGTACTATGCTAACAACAGAAACCAGTCTTTCAAACAAACCTTCTATTGGAGTAACGAACAAAACAAAACCATAAACCCGTTAGCTGATTTTGCCTTTGCGTTTCTGGACACTTGCCATTTATCAAAAATGATTTGCAAGTACATTGTAATGAGTGAAGCGTTTAAAATTCCAATGATATTGCGCCCCTACCAATACTATGCAGTAGAAGCATTGGTAGAACGAGTAAAGAACAGTACAAAGAATGGTTATATCTGGCACACGACTGGAAGTGGGAAAACCCTGACCTCTTTCAAAGCAGCACAGATCATCATGAATATGCCACAGGTAAAGAAAGTAGTCTTTGTGGTTGATCGTAAGGATTTGGATTACCAGACTACTAAAGAATTCAACTCATTTAGCAAAAGGAGCATTGACGGAACGGACAATACTAACGCATTAGTAAAACAGTTTACAGACGACACAAAGCTAATCGTTACCACCATTCAAAAACTGAATACTGCTATCAGCAAGAAATACCACCAATCCAAAATGGAGCTGTTGAAAGACGAACGCATAGTGTTTATCTTTGACGAATGCCACCGTAGCCAATTTGGGGAAACACATAATCGAATCAAAGCATACTTCAATAATATACAACTGTTCGGATTTACCGGAACACCCATTTTTGCAGAAAACGCTGTAAAGAACGAACTGGGTAAAAGAACAACCACGGAACTGTTTGGTGATTGTCTTCATAAGTATGTGATAACTGATGCTATCAAAGATGAAAACGTTTTGAAGTTCTCGGTTGAGTATGTTGGACGGTATAAAAAGAAAGACAGCAGTACCAATATCGACATTGAAGTTGAAGACATCGATACAAAGGAATTGATGGAATCGCCAAAACGTTTGAGTAAAATCACAGACTTCATAATAGACAACCACAACCGCAAGACCTACAACCGTGAATTCACTGCTTTATTTTGCGTTTCAAGCGTTGAAACTTTAATTAAGTACTACGAACTGTTTCAAGCTAAAAAAGTCGCTGGTAAGCATAATTTACGAATTGCCACTATATTCAGCTATGCCACTAACGAAGACGACAAAGATGCAAATGGATTCTTGCCGGAAGAACTTTCGGTCGTAGAAGAACCAAAAGCATTGTATGGCTTAAATGTTCACACCCGTGAGAAGCTGGACGAGTTTATTGTAGATTACAACGGAATGTACGGTACTAACTTTTCAACAAAAGACAGTGAATCGTTCTACAACTACTACAACGACATAAGCAAGCGAGTGAAGGAAAGACAGGTTGATATTTTACTAGTCGTAAATATGTTCCTGACAGGATTTGACAGCAAAACTCTAAATACGCTTTATGTTGATAAGAATTTAAAATATCATGGGCTGATACAAGCGTATTCACGTACAAACCGCATTTTAAACGAACAAAAGTCTCAGGGGAACATTGTTGTGTTCCGCAACCTGAAACAAGCTACAGATGATGCCATAGCCCTTTTTAGCAATAAGAATGCGAAAGATATAATAATCATGCAGCCTTATGAAGACTACGTTAAGAAATTCAGTCATGCCTTTATAGAACTATTGAAAGTAGCACCGACAGTAAACAGTGTTTCCGACTTGAAAGACGAAACCGAAGAGCTTGAATATATCAAAGCATTTCGTGAACTGATGCGCTTAAAGAACGTACTTACCACCTTTGCCGACTTCTCTTTCGACGACCTTTCAATGAATGAGCAGTTGTTTGAAGACTACAAGAGCAAATACCTAGACTTGTACGACAAAGTGAAGACTGACCACCAGAAGGAAAAGGTTTCGATACTGGAAGACGTGGACTTCGAACTAGAATTGATACACCGTGATGAAATTAATGTTGCCTACATACTTATTTTGCTGGCTAACCTCAAAGACGGGAAAGACAAGGAAAAGAAACAAAAGGAAATTGTTGACCTGATAGCTGGTGAAGCTCAACTACGCAGCAAGCGGGAACTGATAGAACGTTTCATAAAAGAAAACCTACCTGCCATTGAAGATGCTGATACTATACCAGACGAGTTTGAAAAATATTGGAATAAGGAACAGCTGGCAGCCTTCCAAAAGTTGTGTACAGAGGAGAACCTTTCAGATGCAAAGGTTGAGAAAGTAATAGCTGATTACTTGTTTAGCGAGCGTGAGCCGTTGAGAGATGAAGTACTGGACTTAATAGAAGGTGCAAAACCATCAGTCCTCGAAAGAAAAAACACTGGAAATCGTATTTTATCAAAAATAAAGAGCTTTGTAGAAACTTTTGTCAGTGGAATAGGAATAAATTGAGACTAAAGATTGGAATTTACACTTTTCCTACTTGATTTTAATGCTTAATCGTTTATAGAAGAAGTGACAAGAAGTTGAAATCGACTTAAACAATACTCCCGTAGATTAGATGTAAAAAAGGCTACAAATGTATGTAAATACGTATGTAGCCTTTTTAATTGACTGATTTTTAATTACATAAAAACCAACAAGTGACCCCGATGGGATTCTAACCCATGACCTTCAGAACCGGAATCTGATATTCTATACAGCTGAACTACGGAGCCTTTTTTTGCGTCTGCAAAGGTAGCAAATTATTCGAATTATGAAAAGCCTGTTAGTGACTCATAGGGTAAATAAAACAAAAATGAGGAAATAATTTCTTATCTCCTCATTCTCAAATTAAAAATATATAGTGAACGTTA
>Ga0302288_1000548_pt1 | contig 29773 bp, 22 predicted proteins | sample III_Fen_N1_1_FD_194549 | JGI IMG/M metagenome (GOLD analysis project Ga0302288, IMG submission 194549) | Peat permafrost microbial communities from Stordalen Mire near Abisko, Sweden - III_Fen_N1_1 | ecosystem: Environmental > Terrestrial > Soil > Wetlands > Permafrost | place: Sweden: Abisko...
CCTATCCCTCTCCCGATAGCTATCGGGAGAGGGGCAAAGCCATTGACCATCAGCTTCTTTATTTTATTTTTTTTAACTCTACTATTGCTCCTTGTTGTTTACCTCTTACCTCTTACCTCTTACCTCTTACCTCTTGCTTCTTACTCCTTACCTCTCAGTCCTCATTCCTCACTCCTCACTCCTCATTCCTATTCCTATTCCTATTCCTATTCCTATTCAACTCTTCCTCCACGTTCTGAACGTTGTTCTGTTTTAAGCGGATTAGAAGCAGCTTCCTCATTCTTTATGCGGTTTTGATAGATGTCATAAGCCAGGTATAATGCCTGCCTGAATGATTCTTCGGAAGCTATATTTTTTCCTGCAATATCATAAGCTGTACCATGATCAGGAGAAGTCCTGATGATAGATAAACCGGCAGTAAAATTCACACCTGAATCCATTGAAACAGTTTTAAATGGTATCAAACCCTGATCGTGATACATTGCCAACACGGCATCAAATTTACTAAAGTTACCTGAGCCGAATAAACCATCGGCAGGATATGGGCCAACACATATAATTCCAAGCTTTTCAGCCTGTTTAAGCGCCGGAATAATAACATCCTGCTCCTCTGTTCCAATCACGCCTTCATCACCGGCATGAGGATTCAATCCCAACACTGCAATCCGGGGACGAATAATTGAAAAATCCATCTTCAATGAAGCATTCAGGACAACGAGCTTTTCTACAATTAATTTTTCTGTAAGTGCTGCTGAAATGGTTTTAACAGGTATATGGCCGGTAACAACAGCTACCCGCATAACATCATTGATTAACATCATTAAAGCGGGAGAACCCTTTCCAAATTTTTCTTCCAGATATTCGGTATGACCGGGGAAATGAAATTTATCAGACTGTATGTTTTTTTTGTTGATCGGAGCTGTAACCAAAGCCTGAAGAGCACCTTTTTTTAGATCTGCAGTTGCACGTTCCAATGCTGCAAAGGAGGCTTTTCCAGCTTCAGTAGTAGATGTTCCAAGTTCAACTTTAATTTCATCATCCACACAGTTAATAATATTAACCCGTTTTAAATTTATATCTTCAATTGAGTTGACAATATTCAAATTCAAACCTTGAATATCCAGATTCTTTCTGTGAAAAGCAGCTACCTTTGAAGAACCATAAATAACTGGAATAAAAGTCTCCAACATTCGACTGTCGGACATAGTTTTAAGAATAACTTCATACCCTATTCCATTTATATCACCATGTGTAATTCCAATAATAATTCTGTCTGTTTCCATAAATTCAGGTTTTATATTTTAATAAGTATTTTTTTAAACCACAAAATATCCGGTTGTATGTATTTAATATCACGGGTCAAATGTATTAAATTTTATTTTATTATTCAGTCTTTTTAAATTTAAAAAGAATTATTTCAACGATGTGAAAAATAACAGTATTGAATCCATTAATTTAGCCCGATCTTTTTCTGATTGAAGTGTTTCGAACGGAAATCCTAATGCACAGGTTTTATAAGTACCCGAATATACCACACCGGCACTTAAATTGTTTTCAGCGTACCTACATATGGTGAAACTCCCTTCTCCTACAGGTTCAATTGCATCGGGTGATTCAACAAAATAAGAAATGGAATTCGGTTGATCATAATACGAGAGACCTGCTTTTTTAAAATACTTATATGGAGAATCCACCACATTCACATTTCCACTGACACTTGCCTGCGAAGTCCGGAATTTATATTTCAATATGTTTTCAATAAAAATCTTATCAATCTGAACAGGTTTTTCTGATTCACACAAATCAGAACCTATGTATGCACCACTAACTAACAGGCTTCCACCACTTAAACAATATAACCGGATTGACTGCTGCAAAGCTAATGGAAATGTTTTAAATTCGGGTGTTTTTTTAGCATTTCCTATGAATGTTTGCTTTTGTTTACCCAATATCAGATCCACCATTTTATATTGATTCATGTCGACATCACCATTGATTACTGATTTTACGCTGGCAGAGACAAATGAATAGCCTGCTGCTTTTATCGCTTTGCCATGAATAAACGGATAATCAAATGTATTTCCGGCAATTTCTTTCGTTTCATAATTAGCATGACTGGCTCCGAACCCGGGAGCATCATCATTTAGCCATGGTTTATTCCGTTTAAACTCATATTGTTTTCCTACAAAACTTATTTCCGATAAATAAGGGACACCGGCATCCCTGTCGTTTAAAAATCCGGCATAGGTAGTATCCAGACAAAAGTTTGCCGGTCCACTCAGACGGTTAAATCCATTCACAATCAGTACTTCTTTCTTATCATTAGGAGCCCTGTAAGCTGAAAGAATTTCAGAAGGGAAACTCTGACCTCCTTTATTTAATGCGGTAATTTTAAAACTATACATCTTTCCTGATTGAATAACCATCGTTACACGATTCGCATTTACCACAACTCCATTATCAAAATCACCATCATCCATTCGTGTATACAACACATACTGTTCTGCCTGTGCGGAGGATTCAATGCTGTCAGTCACTGCGACCCAATGGAGTTCCACCCTGTTTTTATATGTAAACCTGCAGCTGAATTGCTCGACAGGAAGGGGTTGAACCACATAGTCAACATCATTTGCTGAAGAAATATATTTCAGCATTCCTATATAGATCGACCGGCTTACAGTAAACCGGAACCGGGGATCAAGGCCATACCGCATATCTGCAAAATTCTGATGTGAAAGCAGCTCCAGTATCATGGAAGGAACTTCGGGTACTCTTGATTCACTGTATGATTTATTCCAGATATTACGTCGTGTCCATTCAGGTGCATATTTTTTACGAATATCATTTACAATTTGAGTTTGTATAATATCCGCCAAATCGCGTGAAGCCCACCTTGAAATGCCATTATTAAAGATTGTTTTTCCATCAGAGTCATGAACAGAACAAATTCCAAGAGTCCCAATAATGGAATCATTAATGGTAGCCCCTGCATCGCTGTGAAAAGCCACTGATAAATCGAGTGGAACATGTAATCCTTTTGTATGAGGTGATACGGAAGATCCGCCAATAGTATAATTCACCCAGTTTCCACGGGATTGAATGTCATCATTATAATCGTTAAGACCTTTGTTCTGGCTGTATATGCTATCCGGTGCTCCGGCCCATTGGAGCCAGTACCGTGCACCTTCGGCATAGCGTGGATATTGACTTATTTCGGGTTCATAAATTGTTTTTTGATGGGGTTGAGGCTGGGTTTCAGGCAGGGTTGGTTGGGCTTGAGGTTGGGCTTGTAATTTCGGGAGATTGAGACTATCCGGTTTACTCAACATCACAACGGCATTTGTGTCACTTGGGTTTCTGGCTATATTTCCCATACCTCCGCCAAATTTCACCCCATCAGCCGTAATCACTTTCCCATTCATGCTACTTAAATTAGTGAGCATTACTTTTGCCTGATTGCTCCTTCCTTTATCAAAATAAAAATGGCCAAGATACAACCAGGTACCACCATTCATTGTTTGATTTACTGAAAATTCAGTTTTACCTCCTTTATGAAACACAGTATAATGTGCATCGGTTGCACTGTTTTCCAATGATTTATAAGAAATATAAACAGCATAACGACCATCTTCAGGAATATCCGGAATCCATTCAGCAGTACTAATTTCCTCTTTATTTCTAATTGAGTTAATAACACGGGAAGTACCAAATGTAAATGGATTTTCACCTTGTAAATACACATTTTTTGTATTGGCAAACCCCTTACCTTCCGACTGTTTCCATTTTAGCCTGTCATTTTGCTCTCTGTAACGGGATGAACTTTCCTTGGAATCATTATCAACAATTACTTCGTTCAACTGGGTATCTCTTTCACGGGGAAGTAACACATTAGCTCCTGCATTTTCGAGCATGGGAACCAAATAGGGCAATACGTACGATTGTGTATACAGATCTTCGACCACCTGAAAGACCCTTGCACGTTGCCATACCCAGCGAACATTTTTTTGGTCAAAATATCTGCCATGACTTTGCCAAAGGGCAATATGCCGGCTTTGTAATCCGTTTTGAATCTGATAAGGTCTGGAAGTGTTCGTAACCAATGGTTGAGGAAGTATCGGGACAACAAATTGTTTTAGAGTATCTTTATTAACGCTTCGGTAAAAATTAGGAATCAACGATTCTATTTTTTGATTATCGATTTGACATACAATAGAATAACCCGGATATCTATTAGATGTAATTTTACTTATGGCATTATATATTCGTTTCACATTCTCCTGTCGAAAAGGCATATATCCCAATCTTTCGTTGGCAAAAACAGTAATGATATTTGTTTTAGTATTATATGAAAAATTAATCACATTTACTTTACCAACTCTTGTATAGCTATTTGCAATAACAGTCAAAGAATCTGAAATTTGGTTCTCAATATTTTTTTGTGCGAATGAAGGAAGGCAAGTTCCAACCAGTAACAAAGCTACAAACCAGATAGTATGCAAATTTTGTTTCATGAATGAGTTTAATAATAAAAGAAATGAATTACCGGGAGTCACGAATCAGGAAAAAAGTCTATTTTTCTTCCTTCTTTTCATTTTCCAGCGTTGATAGCATACCACAAGCAGCAAATATATCTTCGCCTCTCGAACGTCTGATAGTAGAAGTAACTCCATTGCTGGTTAAATAATCCCTGAAGAAAGTTATTTTTTCGGGACTGGAACTTTTTAAATCAGATCCCGGAATGGTATGGAAGCGAATTAAATTTACCCTGCAATCTATCCCTTTAAGTATTTTCACAAGTTCAACAGCATGTCGCATGGTATCGTTTATGCCGTCGAACAAAATGTATTCAAATGAGACACGACGTTGTTTACTAAAATCATGTTTGCGAAGCTCTTCCAGTACTTTGCTTATCGGATACGTTTTTTCGATTGGCATTAAAAGGATTCGATCCTGTGTAAAAGGTGAGTGAAGGCTAATTGCCAAATGGCAATTAGTTTTTTCGAGAAAAATTTTCAATGCAGGTATTAATCCGATGGAAGAAACAGTAATTCGACGCGGACTCCAGGCATACCCATAATCGGCTGTTAATATTTCCAACGAACGAAGCAAAGGTAAAGTATTATCAAAAGGCTCGCCCATTCCCATAAAAACGAGGTTTGTAAGAGTTTCTGCTTCGGGTATAGACATTATCTGGTTCATGATTTCACCGGCTGTCAGTTGAGCTTTGAAGCCTTGTCTGCCTGTCATACAAAAAACGCAACCCATTTTACACCCAACCTGTGATGAGACACACAGAGTAGCCCGATCTTCTTCAGGAATATATACAGCTTCAATAAAATGACCTCCCTCCGTTTTAAACAGGTATTTCTTTGTCCCATCGGTCGATTCGACTGTTTGAACCGGAAGTGTACGTCCGGTTTCATACTGTTCATTCAGTGAATTCCTGTTTTTTGCAGATATATTTGTCATCTCATCAATACTGAAGACACGTTTCTTATAAATCCATTCAGCAAGTTGCCTGGCTGTAAATGCAGGCATTCCCAGGGAGGAAACAACCGTTTTTAATTCTTCGAATGATTTGCCGACAAGTGCTGTTTTTTTCATTTTATTTCCGGTGATTGGTTGATTGTTCTGTGTTCCGCGTTCTGTGTTTCGTGTACTGCTTTCTGTAAAGTTAAGTCCTTCTAACTTGTTATCTTTGTTCTTTGTTATTTGTTATTTGTTATTTGTTCTTTACTCTTTACTCTAAGCTTTCTTTGCAAAGTTACGCAAACTTACCGAAAAAAAGAAAACGGGATGAATTTAATCATTCCGTTTTCCATGTTCAGAAAAATATGTAAAAATTTATCAGAAGAAATTCAGCCGATTGTCAAGGATATCAGCTTTATCTTTCATATCCTGTATGATCATATAAGGCAATGAATAACCCATACGGCTATTTAACTGCATTTTCTCCATTCTGACATCATAAGGTTGTTGGCTTACCTGTTTATTGGATGTACTGAAAACATAAACGCCTGCAATACCCTTGATAGGTTTTGAAATTTGGCCTATAGTTGATATGGACACTTTACCAATAACTGAAGGTTCAAATCCGGCAGCACCAAATTGATAGGAAGCAAAATTAACAGCTTTAGCTGTTTTAACTGAATCTTTTAAGAATACGGCTAATCCTGACAATGTTGGGGTTTTTGTTAATTCTGTTGTAAAATCCTTGATAATCATTTCAGCTTTTTTATCTTTAATAATTTCAGCTTTCAATTGATCACTCACTTTATCAACAGAACGGAATCCTTTTTTATTTACTTCCTTTGTCATTGCAACAACAAATTTTGTAGTGCAATCGAAGACATCAGAAACATCATTTTTACTGCTTTTGAATGCCCAACGGATAATCTGGCGGGATAACGGTATATCGGCTATTTTATCGGTGCCGTGTAATATTTCATTGGCAGGACGAATAATATAGTTTTTATCTTTGGCTCTCTTTTCAAAGTTATCAGAATTAAGGTCCACAGCAAATTGTTTAGCATCATTATAAATTTTACTATATGTTTTGCTACTTGGAACCACTTTACGTTCAAGGATTGCTAATTTCACTTTACGACGGGGAGCCGTTTTATCTTCAACCTGCATAATTTGAATACCTTGGGCATTTTTAATGGTAAACACCTCATTTTTTGATTTATTGAAAGCATTTGCAGTTATTTCTTTATCAATTCCCTGCATTCCTTCCTGTATCCAGCCTATTTCACCACCATTTGCTGCAGTTTGTTTTACTGCAGAATATTTTTTGGCTAATTGAGCAAAATCAGCGCCATTATGAATAGCAGCTATCAGACTATCCGACTTGCCGGCATCCTTGGTAACCAGAAATATATGACGTAATTTTACAGAATCGGATTGCATAATACCCGATTGCATTACCCTTGCCATCATGTATATATCATTCTTAAATGATGGACCATATACATCACCTGTTTTTCCATTAAACGCAAAATCCTTCAATACCGGTGGAACCGATTTTTCAGAATAATTGTGACCATCATACATAATATCAGAATTTGAATTTACCAATCCGGCAACATCATCTGTTGTTTTAAATTCTGCACTTAACTTATTCAACCAATTTTCAGCTTCCTTATAATCATCTTTCATTGGTTTGATATCGAATGCTACATAATCAAATGAGCAATTTGCATCTTGTTTGTATTGTGCTTTTTGTTTATTGTAACGCTCATTAATTTCAGAAATGCTCACTTTTACATCCGAATCATGGATTAAATAATAAGGTTTAACTACATATGATACATCCACACTGGTTTTGCGGTCATTAAAACTCATTTTAGCATCAATATTATTTGCAGTAACCGATTTTGAAATAAGTGAATTATATTTTTCCTGCAGAATACTGTTTTTTACATTCTTTTCCCAAAATAACCAATAGCTTTTTGCTTTCGCTATTTGTTGTTTCATTTCCTCACTGGTAGGAGTTTCATCCAGACTATTCAAAAACTGAACTAACTGTGGACGGCTAAACTGTCCGTTTTCGCCCGCAAATGAACGACGTTGAAGAATCAAAGGATGAATGTTGTTTCCGATTAATCGGTCGGAAAGTTCATCTTTACTAACTGTAAGACCCAATTTTTTAGCTTCAGCATTTAAAATCTTTTCATTTACAAGGCTTTCCCAAACCGATTGACGAAGTTGAGTCATCATTTCTTCATTCAATTCGCTTTTCCCTGTTTCAATTTTATAAACTTCCGTCATTTGATCGATAGCAGCAGAATAATCCTTGATATTAATATCTTCACCTTCAATTTTTGCAACTATTTCTTTCGATTTATTAAAATAGTTTGATCCCTCTTTAAGGAAATCGCCTACAATAAAGGCTAATAATGCAAGTCCTACCACTACAACCAGTAAAACCCCTTTGCTCCTAATCTTTTCTAATGTAGCCATTTTTTGAAATTAATTTGTATTTTTTTAGTTTGAATTTTCAGTTATTTTGAGGGCACGAATATACAAAAAAAAATGTTTATATGAATGCTATTTCTTTTTTTTCTCTAAGATATGCCTGATTTCCTTTTTAAAACACTTTTGTTTTTACTCTGTTTAACTTATCGCCAGTTTCACTAATTCTATTCTGTTATTGGTTACTTTAACACATTTTATAGTAAATCTGTCAATCCTTATAATTTCATTCAGTTTAGGAAAATGTTGATGATTATGTAGTATAAAACCGGCTAATGTTTCATATTCATCTGATTCAGGTATATTTAGATTGAAACGGGAATTAATATTATCTACTTCCAAACGTCCGGAGAATATATATTCATTTTCGGCTGTTTGTTCTGCTACATAATCATTATTATCGTGTTCATCTTCAATTTCACCAAAAATTTCTTCCATAATATCCTCAAGAGTTATGATACCGGCTGTTCCACCAAATTCGTCGACCACAACGGCAAGACTTTTCTTTTGTAATAAAAAAATCTTCATTAGTTTTTGAGCAGCCATATTTTCAGGAACAATCGGAATAACGTTGATCTGTTTTTTCCAGTCGATTTGATGTTCAAACATCTCTGAGGAATGAATATAGCCCACAATATTATCTATATCTCCTTTATAAATAGGAATTTTAGATAGTCCTGTTTCAATGAAAGTCTGCTTGAGAGTTTCAACAGTTGTATCGTAGTCAAGTGCAATGATATCTGTTCTGGGTACATAACAATCGCGCAACTTCACTTTTGAGAAGTCAAGGGCATTCTGAAAAATCTTCACCTCATTTTCAAGATCTTTTTCATTGCCTTTATTTTCAAAACTTTCCTGAATTAAATAATTTAAATCAATCCGCGAAAACACTTTCTTCTGTGTAGTCGGACTTATTTTAACTCTGAATATTCTCAGGATTCCTACCGAGATCCATGTACTAAAACGTGAAACAGGATATAGTACCACAAAAAAGAGAAGTAACATCCATGAGAAAAGGCGCAACCATAAATTTGGATTTACCCGAAATACGGTTTTAGGAAGAAACTCTCCTGTAATAAGCACAATAAAAGTGGCCAGTATAGTCTGGATAAGTGTTATCAACAATTGATTACCAATCGGACTTAACCAGGGTGTGAGTAATTGGGCCATTAATAAGCCGTAAATTACCAGGCAGATATTATTTCCAACCAGCATGGTAGAAATAAATTGCTGTGGGTGACGATAGAAGATGGACAAAATGGACGACGTGAGATTACGTTGCTTTTTATCCAGCTCGAAACGTAACTTGTTCGATGTGATAAAAGCAATCTCCAGCCCCGAAAAGAAAGCAGAGAAAATCAATGTTAACAGAATGTAGGTAAAACTATCCAAAATTTTGTATGCTAAGGATTTTAAGTGTTTATAAAGTGCAAAGATACTATATTTTATAATGTTACTATGGTATAGAATTGAAAATACCAATAACAAAGTGTATCTATTTTAAGATAAACCCTAAAAAACATTCCCGTTTATGATTCAGAATCTGTTTAAAATTATTTTTTTAATAATTTTAAACAGCTGTATAACTATTGATTACGGACTGCAAAATCAAAAAACAAGGCGTTTTTTCAAAAGAGCATTTGTATGTTTAAAAAAAAGGCGTATCTTTGCAACCGCTTTTGAAAAACGATCTAATAGCTCAGCTGGTAGAGCACATCCCTTTTAAGGATGGGGTCCTGGGTTCGAGCCCCAGTTAGATCACACTTTCGAAAGCAGCATACAAAGTTTGATGATCTAATAGCTCAGCTGGTAGAGCACATCCCTTTTAAGGATGGGGTCCTGGGTTCGAGCCCCAGTTAGATCACGTATTTAAAAAGCCTTCCAAATAAGTTTTGGAAGGCTTTTTTATTTCATTTACTGTAAAATTAATACATCTGAATTAGTTTGTTAATTTTTAAAAATCGGAAGTTTTACACTAATTTATTGCCAGACTCTTTTTATTGATATCAAAAATCGTACTTATCTGGCATCAATTCTGATTACAAAGCGGCTTCCCTTTCCCAATTCACTTTCGACTGTCAACGTACCGTTATGTGCTTCTACGAAGTCTTTTGAGATCGACAAGCCAAGTCCGCTTCCCTGGACTTTAGTGCCAGGTACACGGAAATAGCGGTCAAAAATGCTTTGGTGATAACGGGGATCGATACCTTTACCAAAATCCTGGACATACATTTCGACCACATTTTCAACTTGTTTTGCACCAATTATCACTCTTCCGTATTCGGGAGAAAAACGAATGGCATTGCTTAACAAATTGGTTAATACCCAGGCGATCTTTTCACTGTCAACATAAAGTTTATCAATTTTTTCGGGATATTCCACTTCAATCTGACATCCGAATTTGTCGGCTTGTACACGGTTTGCACCAATGGCATAGTTTATCAATTCGATTGGTTTTGTAATTTTCGGCATCAATTGAAGCTTGCCGGCCTCAACCTGTGTCATATTAAGCAGCTCTCCGGTGATACTAAGAAGCCTCTCGCTGTTTTCTTTTATACTTTGGGACAATTCCTCCTGTTCAGTATTCAGTTCTCCTACGCGCTTATCTTCGAGTAATTGGAGACTCATCAGAATGGCCGAAATCGGAGTTTTCAGTTCGTGTGAAATGGTGGAAATAAAAGTTGTCTTGGCTGATTCAAGTTCTTTAAACTCGGTTATATTTTTCAACATGATAACATGTCCGATATTTTGAGATTCAGTTTCACCGGTTTCCAACATTTGAATGGGGATATATTTTGCCTGAAAAAAGCTTTCTTTGTTATCAGCATAAATTTTTAACGGTTCGTTCTTATCATCCGGATTAAGTAATTCACGAATAAGCCTGCGCATAAGGTCGTTTTTTAATGACAAATCAGTTGCCGATTTACGAATGACATTTTCACGCTTCATATTCAGAATGTTCAAAGCTTCGTTATTAATAAAAAGCACCTCCTTATCATTATTTAATCCAATGATCGGTTCGGTAATGGCATTGACAATAGACTCAATATATTTTTTCCCCTGGAGGATATCGGCAAGCGAACTGGCACGGTATTCAGCCAATCGTTCGGCCATACTATTAAAGCTTTCGGATACCTGAACAAATTCTTTATTTGAACTTAAATTCAAACGTTTTTCGTAATTATGATTGGCTATTTCAAGAATCCCGTTTGTCAGATCGCAAATGGGTCGGTTAATGGAGGCCGGCAAACGGAGGAACAGCAGGATCCCAACCAGAATACATGCCGCACCTACTATTGAAACCATTAAAAGGGCACGTTGAAGTGCTATACCGGCTGCAGGATTGTCGGGTTCCATAGCCGTAAGAATCTGAAAATTTGTTACCGAAAGCAATACTAATAAAATTATCATGGACAATAACAATCCTATACCCAGATTTAATTTTGTTTTTGTATACATAGTCTTAGTCTTTGTTTGATGTTTGATGTTTGAAAGTTTGATGTTCTGCGTTCCGTGTTCCGTGTTGAAGGTTGAAGGTTTGAAAAGTTTGAAAAGTTTGAAAAGTTCAGTGTACAGTGTTCAATGCACTTTGTTCTTGGTTTATGTCTCTTGAATCTTGAATCTTACCTCTTACACCTTACACCTTACTACAACCTACTACACTCACTCCTCACTCCTCACTCCTCGTTCCTTCTTTAGGCTACAATTATTAAATCTATGGTCGCCTTCGAAAAATAGTCTATTAATTTCTTATAACGCGTGATCGTAAAGAATACCTGAGGTATTTTTAATGCCGGTTGACCCATACACACCGTGGTAATCTGGCGCTCCTTACAAATGTTCATAATGCTTCCCATAATATCCGGTGATTGCACCTGAATCACCTCTGCTCCCAATTCGGTAGCCAGTTTAAAATGATTCGACAAATATCGCTGGTTTGCTAACGGAATACGATCGGAACTTTCTTTTGGAGTTTGAACATAAAGCACAATAAATTTAGTATTATAGTGTGTTGCCAAACGGGCGGTTTTTCGAATAATCTTTCGGGGTGTCTTTTCATTGGCACTCACACAGGCCAGAAACTTCTCATGATGAAAGCGGGACATGTCAGCAGAGAATTCATTTTCCACTTTTTTGCCCACCCGCATGGCGACTTCCTTAAGCGCTAATTCACGGAGTTGAAGTATATGTTCGGATGTGAAGAAGTTCGTCAACGCCAGTTGTACTTTCTCAGGTTGGTAAATCTTTCCTGCTTTAAGTCGCGCCACCAGTTCCTCTGAGGTAAGATCGATATTCACTACTTCATCGGCTAGTCCCAATACACTATCGGGAACACGTTCCTTTACATCAACGCCGGTTATTTCCTTTACCTCTTCGTTCAGGCTTTCTATGTGTTGGATATTCAGTGCCGAAATCACGTTGATCCCTTCCTCCAGCAGTTCGTTTACATCTTGCCATCGCTTTTCATTCCTGCTTCCTTCCACATTGGTATGTGCCAGTTCATCCACAATCACAATTTCAGGGTGAATGCGTATAATGGCATCCACATCCATTTCTTCAAGCTCTTTCCCTTTATAGAAAATTTTACGACGTGGAATCAATGGTATACCTGCCACTAATGCTACTGTTTCTTTACGGCCATGAGTTTCAATAAACCCGATTTGAATATCAGCACCTGTCGAATACAAATCGTGAGCCTCTTGTAACATACGGTACGATTTACCTACTCCGGCAATCATTCCAATGTATATTTTGAATTTCCCTTTTCTTGATTTCTTAATTAAATCCAGAAAATGTAAGGCGTTTTCTTCCCTGCTCATATTTTTTATTTTTATATCGACAACAAATATACTCCGACAGACCTGACTTTTATCAGGTATCTCGGAGTAAATTTCACGATTTAATTACGAATTAGTTGGAATATCTATTTTATAAAGTTTCTATTAAAGGGGTAGTGGATCCTTCTTTCCTTATATAAGGCAGATATCTCTGATTATTTTTAATTACCGCAAACATTCTGGCAACCAGTTTAACCCGGATGGCATTAAGGACAATTTTTTCATCTTTGCCTTCTTTCACTTTCCGGATATAATAATTCTTCAGTTCACTGTCATTCATCTTTACTATTGACAAGGCTGCCTGATTCAAAATCGTTTTAATCCCTTTATCCGATTTCGGATTTATTGTATGAGTCGAATGTTCATTTATCTTCAAATCTTTATTTAAAGGAGCTATTCCTGCATGCGAACAAAACTGGCGGCAATTTTCAAACCTTGTAAAAGCATCCGTCTCAACAATCATCTTTAACGCTAATTCGGTATCTACATTTTCAATACTTGTCAATAATTCCAATTGTTCCGATAAAAAACCATTAACTGCAAAGATACATTTAATTTCGCTTTTAATAGTTGCAATAGCATCTTCCAATCCCCGCAACAAATTTATCAGTCTGGTCGCGTTAATATTAAACACTTCTTCCGACATATAGTTTTTCTGGTCAATTAATTGGGAGTGCAATTTAGCACTGTCAACTTCAAGCATTTCCAACTCATTGTGCAATTGCTTCAAGTGCTCAACCTCCGAAACCGGTTGACGACTTAGTTTTATTTTATCTGAATTCCGGGAGCCATAAATAGCTATTTGTTTCGAACTTAGTCTGTAATTTTTCCCTTGTTGAAGTCCGGAACAATAGATTTTTATCTGGTTCGGGTTTTCCAGCCAGAGTTTATACCTGTCGCATTCGCAACTATAAATCAAAGGATAATTATACTGGCCTGAATGTTCGGCACAAATCAATATCTGTTCGTTGGATAGTTTGAATTCTCTTAAAAATAATATAAGGGTCATCCTGATAGCAGAAGTCTCATTAACTATAGTTCCTTGTTTGAGCACTTTATCATTCGACATCAAACAATAATCCAATTTGTTTTTACTTACTACTACCCCGACTACAAAAAAAATATCCATAACTTTAAAATTCAATTGAATGGAACTAAATGTGACAACCAGATCATTTATCAATATGTTCAATGAAGAAACGAAGAAAAACAATGAGCACCAAAATAGGAGAATAGATCGTTAGTCTGGACAGAGAATTGGTTCACTCATTGTTAATCGTCATTATTTCTGATCTTGAATTATGTTACATTGTTAAATCAAATCTATTAACTTGAAAACTCAATTTAATGCCCGCTTAATGTTGAGGGCTTTGATTGTTCCAATGCCACATTCAGTTTCAACACATTTACTTTTGCAGGCCCAAAAAGACCCAATAATGGTTTTTCAATTTGTTTGTCAACTATCGCTTTCACTTTTCCTTCGCTCATTCCCCTTGCCTTGGCAACACGCTTTACCTGAACATAGGCACTTTCGGGTGAAATATCCGGATCAAGTCCTGAGCCACTGGCTGTCACCATTTCGGCAGGGACTTCGCTCCGTTTCAGATAGGGGTGATTCAGTAGGAACGTATCGATCCGACACTTTACGTCTTTCAGGTAGGCGGGATTGGTAGGCCCTTTGTTGCTACCTGATGAGGCATCGCCCTGATAATTGGCTGCAGAAGGACGTCCCCAGAAATAAACGTCTTTCTTGAATAACTGTCCAACATTGTCGGCTCCAACAACTTTCCCATTTAGGGTTACTACTTCTGCCTGTCCTTTATTGGGGCTGAAAGTGTGGGCAAACACGTAAAGTATTACTACAAAGACTGAGAATATAACACAAAAGACAAGTGTAATTCTTATTGATTTTAAAAAATCTAATTTCATATTAATTTGAATTTAAAAGAATAAACTAACAAATAAATCGATCAACTTGATGCCAAGAAAAGGAGCTACTACGCCACCGAATCCATAAATCAGCAAGTTCCGGCGTAGTAATGCCGAAGCACCAATCGGTTTATATTTCACTCCCTTTAATGCTAATGGGATCAGAAGAGGAATAATGATGGCATTAAAAATTACGGCACTCAAAATAGCGGATTCCGGACTATGTAATTTCATGACATTCATTTTCGCTAATGCAGGGATCGAAACCATAAACAATGCCGGAACAATGGCAAAATACTTTGCTACGTCATTGGCAATGGAGAAAGCTGTCAATGTTCCACGAGTCATAAGCAATTGTTTGCCAATTTCCACAATTTCAATCAGTTTGGTCGGGTCATTATCCAGATCCACCATGTTGCCGGCTTCTTTGGCTGCCTGTGTGCCGCTGTTCATGGCCACACCTACATTTGCCTGAGCAAGAGCCGGAGCATCGTTGGTACCATCACCCATCATAGCAATCAGTTTTCCTTTATCCTGTTCCTTTTTGATATAATCCATTTTATCTTCAGGCTTAGCTTCCGCGATAAAATCATCAACTCCTGCTACATTAGCGATGTATTTTGCGGTTAACGGATTATCACCTGTTACCATAACGGTTCGTACGCCCATTTTACGTAAACGTTCGAAACGTTCGCGGATACCCGGCTTAATGATGTCCTGTAATTCTATGATTCCGACAACTTTTTTATTAACCGATACGACCAATGGTGTTCCTCCGTTACTTGTAATAGCTGTTATCAATTCATCAATCTCTTCCGGAAAAGTATTCCCTGCTGCCACGGTAATTTTGCGAATGGAATCGTAGGCACCTTTACGTACTTCCGTACCATCGGGTAAATCGACTCCACTGCTCTTGGTTTCAGCGGTAAATTTAATCGACCGTACTTTGGGTAAATCCTGACTGCGTATATGTGCTTTGTTTTCGTAAACCAGTTCAATGATTGATTTCCCTTCGGGAGTATCATCCGCAAGGGATGAAAGCTGGCAGTATTTAATAAATTCGTTTTCAATCACTCCTGTTGCAGGATATAAATTCGTCGCCCTTCGGTTTCCAATAGTAATCGTACCAGTCTTGTCAAGCAGTAATGTATCGATGTCACCTGCAGTTTCCACTGCTTTACCCGATTTAGTGATTACATTTGCGCGTAAAGCCCTGTCCATTCCTGCTATACCAATAGCCGATAATAAACTTCCTATGGTAGTTGGTATTAAACATACAAATAAAGAGATAAGCGAAGCAATGGTAATGTATGATCCCGTATAATCGGCCAGTGGCACTAAAGTCATGCACACAATGACAAATACCAATGAAAAACCGGCTAATAATATCGTTAATGCAATCTCATTTGGAGTTTTTTTACGCGATGCTCCTTCCACTAAGGCGATCATTTTATCCAGAAAACTTTCACCGGGTTCAGTAGTTACCTTGACCCGAATTAAATCGGATAATACTTTTGTACCACCGGTTACGGAGCTTTTATCACCACCCGATTCACGAATTACCGGAGCACTTTCACCCGTAATGGCACTTTCGTCAATCGATGCCAGTCCTTCCACGATTTCTCCATCCGAAGGAATAGTATCACCTGCTTCACATTCGAAAACATCTCCTTTTTTTAGTTGTGAGCTACTGATAATTTCCAGTTTATCGCCAACCACCAGTTTGGCAGGGGTTTCCGAACGGGTCTTTTTCAAACTGTCAGCTTGTGCTTTACCCCGGGCTTCGGCTATTGCTTCGGCAAAATTGGCAAATAACAAGGTAATGAACAAAATGATAAATACGGTGGTATTATAGGCAAATGAGCCTTGATGAGCATTAAAAGCCGAATAAATACTAACAAAAAACATGGCAAATGTCACTATTTCCACCGTAAACATGACAGGATTCTTTACCATCACACGAGGATCAAGTTTAACAAATGAGTTTTTTAGGCTTTCTTTGACTTGATCTTTTTGGAATAAAGCTGTTGAATTTTTATCTTTCATAACTGAATTTTCTTTTTTTATTACCCCTAACCCCTAAAGGGGATTTAGTTAGTAACATCTTTGAATATAATTCTTTTAATATATAATAATTTAAATAGAATGTACTCCTTTAAGGGGTTACGGGTTGTTTTTTTTTAATGACTTAAGTATTCAGCAATTGTACTGAGTGCATGTGCCGGGAAGAATGACAAGGCAGCTATAATAAAAATAACTGCGAAAGTCATAACCCCAAAAGTGACTGTGTCGGTTTCGAGGGTACCTGCCGATGAAGGAACAAACTTCTTTTCAGCCAGCAAACCGGCTATAGCTACCTGCCCAATAATCGGGAAAAAACGTCCAAAGATCATAACTAACCCTGCGGAATAGTTCCAGAATGGAGTATTATCACCCAGTCCTTCAAACCCGGACCCATTATTGGCCGCTGACGAAGTAAACTGGTAAAACATTTCACTCAACCCATGATAACCGGGATTAGCCAGCCAACCACCTTCTTTTGCAACAAGCGCTGGTGAGTGTATGTATAAATAAGACGAAATAGCTGTTCCAAGCAGAATTAACAACGGATGTAACAATACCACCAACGTGGCTATTTTCATTTCCTTTGCCTCCACCTTTTTTCCTAAGAATTCAGGGGTTCGACCGATCATCATGCCACTGATAAATACGGCTATTATTATATATGCATAATAGTTCAGGAATCCGACTCCAACGCCACCAAACCAGGCATTTATCTGCATATTGAGCATGGCCACTGCACCTGAAATTGGCATCAGGCTGTCGTGCATACCATTTACCGAACCATTCGAAGTGACTGTTGTAGTTGTACTCCACAAGGCCGTAGCTCCGGCACCCAGCCTCACTTCCTTGCCTTCCATGGCTCCAAAATGCTGGTCGATTCCCAGGGCTGTTATGCGTGGGTTGCCCTTCATTTCCTCATGAACGTTGATTGCTGTACCGACTATGTATGCAAAAAACATAACCCCGAAAATAATAAAACTGAGTTTCCTCTTTTTTAAATAAAAGCCTAAGGCAAATATCAATGCCATTGGAATAAGCAAAATGGACACACATTCCACGATATTGGTCAGATAAGTCGGATTTTCTAACGGATGTGCGGAATTTGCTCCATAGAATCCACCACCGTTTGTTCCAAGTTGTTTGATGGATACAATGGCAGCAACAGGACCTTGCGAAATAACCTGTTCCGTTCCTTCCAGTGTTTTTAAATGCATTTTACCTTTAAAGGTCATCGGCATTCCCTGTAAAATAAAGAATAGGGAAACGACAATAGAAAGAGGCAGAAGTATCCGGGTGACACTTCGTACCATGTTATACCAGAAGTTACCGATGGTTTTTGATGTCTTTGAAGCAATAGCTTTAAAGACTCCGGCCAGGGCTGCCATACCGGCTGCTGCCGACACGAACTGGAAAAGCATGATGGCATACAATTGGGTGAAATACGTCAATCCGCTTTCACCGCTATAATCCTGCAAATTGGTATTGCTTATAAAACTGATAACTGTATTAAAAGCCAAATCCGGGGTTTGATTCGGATTTAAATCAGGATTCAACGGTAACCATTTCTGGGTAACCAGCAAAATGATTCCATAGATAAACCAAAAAAGATTTAAAGTCAGGAATATCTTCAGGAATCTCTTCCAACCCATTTCTTCGGTAGGATCAATCCCACTAAGTTTGTATATCCATTTCTCTACAGGAGCCATAAAATCCATCAGATTTTTCTCTCCCTTATACACTTTCGCAATGTGCTTTCCCAACGGATAGCTTAACGCCACCATCAGAATGATTTGCAACGCGTTGCCTAATAGTTCTGTATTCATTGTTTTTTGTTAAAATGATTAAAACTTTTCGGGTTTGATGAGAACATACATCAAATAACCGAAGATGATTAAACCCATAATTAATAGTGCTAGATACATAGTTGATTCCTCCTTTTTAAATTTTTTCAAACCAATTAATAATCTTGTAGAAAAGCCAGAAGCAGAACAAACCGCTAAGGCTATAAAACCCAATTTGCAAAATAATTTCCATACCTTTTTTTATTTTTATATTAATGATTCTTCCTGGCTTTCTTTCGTCCGAATCCTGTAAGATTCGTCAATCGTTGAAACAAAGATCTTTCCATCTCCCACTTCACCGGTATATGCTTTCGCTAAAATACAATCTACTGTTTTCTTCAGGTTAATATCACGAACTACAATTGATAATGTCAAACGTGATAATAACTCAGTATCGGATGAACCACGTAAAACATCTTTCCTCTTTCTTTCATTCCCTACTCCAACTGTTTCCGAATAGGTGAAAAAATCGATATCAATGTCATGTAACGCTGTTTTTACGTCTTCAAATTTTGTACGCCGGATAATTGCTTCTATTTTTTTCATTTTAAATTATAATTTGATAAATCAGTTCCATTCCTATTGTTGAAAATATTGCTTAAACAACTAAGGATTAATTCACTTATTCCTTAGTTTTGAATTTACTATATAAAAATAATTTTATCTGCTTTTCAATTTTGAATTCTAAATTACAGACAAATATATAAAAGAACCCAACGTAAATTTCAGTTTTAATTATATTAAAAATTTATATCTAATTGAGTGGTAAATGAATTAGCATTTACATTTTTTGAATTGTAAAATGCCTTTTGGTTGTTGTAAATATCATATCCAAAAATAACAGACACGTTTTTTGAAAATGACCACGAGAAGCCTAAATTTAATGCACCTAAATAGTTTTGGCCCCCCTGATAATCGACAGCCAACCATAATTTGTCTGAAATTTCAGGCATTGCCCTGTCCCAGGAAAGTAACACACCTGTATTTGCAGCGACTCCATTTTCATCAACAAGCAATGCTTTATTTCCAGAATAATAGCCTGCTGATATACGTCCAACGATAGGAATTGTTTTTGCAATAAGAGCATACAGGATATTGTAATTGGTCAAATTTGTTTTAGTTCCAATATTATATGCCCCAATAGCAATGGCAGGTGCCCCTTTAAATAATGAATCTTCCGGAATAGCAATTTTGCCATTAAAATAAATTGGATGCAGATCATAATTCTTTGCATTCGATATATTGTTATCCCCCATATTTAAATAATCGAGACCAATCTCGGCCTGAACTTTACTGAAAGGAGATATACCGGTTGTTACTCCCATGTCATACATGCCCGAACCATAAACTCCATTTGCATCACTTTGTGTACGGATTTAATTATCAATGCCTAAGTGAACTGTTTTAAAACTCTGAATGTCTGTTGATGGAATCCATATTTGAGTAGAACCTGTTGCCATAGCAATATTGATTGTTCCAAATAATCCCAATATGATAGAAAAGTAAACCTTAACGAAAATGCATTCTTTTTTTTTCATATTTTTAAAATCAATTTTAAAATAATGCTATTATTTATTGGAACTGCATTATGCGAAAGTCATACCAATTAATAAGATATTTGTTTAAAATGCTACAAATCATTGAAATGAATAACATTTACAAATAAAAGCTAATAATAAAACAACACCAAAATGAAAAGGTTGTATGTTATAATGGTATGTTTTAAATTCTGAATCTTCGACACACATGAATCCTTAGTTTTTGAACAAAAAAAAACCTGCAGGTTTAAATCCGTAAACTGGATTTACCTACAGGCAGTTTAAATACGTATTATTAATCTCTAATAATTCAATTAGAAACAGAGATTACAGAATCAATACCGACTTTTTTATTTGTAACATCGATTACTTCAATTGCTTTATCAAGCGATATCGGTATAATGATGGTAGTCAGACCATGTTTATACAACCTTCTCTGAATCGAGAAAATAGTGAAATTATGTAGAACCCGTGAAATACGATACATACCCCGAATGATCAACTGACCACCAACAAAGGTCGAATTAGGGTATTTATCCAATACTTCAGGCACCAACTTAAGTACTTCTTCCGAAACATCAGTTCCAATTCCGTATCTGTATTCTGCATGACAACCCAGTTCTTTTATTAATTTAACGTATTTCTGCAAATCATTTTCAATTTGTAATTTTAATATTTCAAGTTGTTCATGACTATTAAAACTACCTGAATCGACAACTCCTACACTTATGAACACAAAGTTCTTGTAAGTATTATGAAAAGTATTCAATAAATAGAATAATGAATATAATCCAATAGCCGAATATCCGTTCACTAATATAACAGCAGTTGAATCGGATGCATTGATTTCTTTGTTTTCAGTTTTAACTAATTTGATTTTTGTTTTTAAAATGGTGACCAATTCAGGCATTTTGGTATTCATTACGCTCTGAATATTTCCTATTTCTTTTCCTATTTGATTATAATGCTTTTTGATATAAAGCGACAATCCCACTAAACATGTAGTTATAACCAACGTAATCCATCCTCCTTCTTCGAATTTGATAACTGTAACAGTGATAAGAATGAATGTGGTTAGCAATAATCCGATACCATTAATGACTAATTTTCCAAACCATTTTTTTTCTGTTTTTCGAACATTAAACCAGTGCTTCACCATACCAAACTGTGACAGAGTGAATGTTATAAATACATTGATACTGTACAGAACCACTAAAAATGCTACCGAGCCTTTTGATAACCAGATGACACAAAAAGCGGCAACACCCATTAAAACAATCCCGTTTTGGGAGACAAGCCTGTCGCTTAATAATGTAAACTTACGGGGTAACCAGTAATCATGCGCCATATTGGCCATAACCCTTGGTCCATCAAGGTAACCTGTTTGTGCAGCGACAAAAAGCAATGCAGCTTCCGAAATAAGGGTCACATATAAAAATGTCTGTCCGACAAATGGATTCCAGTGAGCTATTGCATTTCCAATCAATACCGCATTAAGGGTTTTTCCGGGTACAAAATGAACATTAAAAAGGAAATAAGCAATCACCAGACCAACTACTGCAAGTGCCAACGACAAAGCTAAAAGTCGCATAGTTTTTATTGCCGTATTTACCCTGGGTTCCCTTAAATTCGGTATACCGTTACTTACCGCTTCAATTCCTGTATAGGTACCTGCACCCATACTATAGGCTTTCATGATTAAAAACAAGGTACCAAAAATCCCTAATTGTGAAACAGTACTTGAGAATTCAGTAGTAGTCTGAACAGCCACTGTTTTCATTTCAGGAACATGTGTGGAAAATGAATAGACAATTAAAAAAATGTGGGTAAGTACGAATATAACAAAAATCGGCGTCAGAAATGCAACAGATTCTTTTACTCCACGTAAATTTAAAACTGTCAGGACAATCAATATAAATACGGCGAAAAATACTTTGTATTCATGAAACGGTAATGGAAGGAAACTGAATACCGCATCCGCACCACTGGATATTGATATTGAAATAGTCAACACATAATCAATTAATAAGGCACAACCTGAAATCATACCAACCCTTGGCGAAATCAACTTGCTTGCAACAAGATAACCACCTCCACCATGCGGAAACAATCTGATAATTTGTGAATAACTCGTACTGATGATAAAAATGGTAAAAGCAGTCAACAGTCCGACAATCAGTGATAAATTAGTATGGACGGAAAGGTTTTTGTATATTTCTTCCGGTCCGTAACATGATGAGGATAATGCATCCGATCCAAGACCTACCCAGGCAAAAAACACAATTAATGAAATATGACTGAATGTCCTGCTGTCGGTTAAATCAAGGGGCTTCCCGATGATTGTTTTTTTTACTTTGTGTAAATAATCTTTGTTCTCTGTCATTGTATAAAATAAATAAATTTACTAAAAAACCTACACTTTAAATCTATTTGTTTAAAAACACTAAGATTTGTCATTTAGATCAATTTCTTACAAAATCTCCTATCTTTTTGCAAGAAACACGCTCAGTAAACTACCAAAATCATACCAAAGCACCCAATATTATACTACAAAACACATTATCAACAATATAAAGAATCTTTCACCTCTGTGAAGAAAAATAAAACCTTTCCATTATGGTAGGGTAACATGCCATTATGGAAATTCAAAGCATTAAATGCAATAATCCACAAAAATAAATTTATCCATTATTGTTCAATGGTTATTCGTTTAACGAGAATGATGTGTTAATCTGTTGATATGCTAATGTGTAAAATCAGCATCTTCAAAAAAAAAGAAAAATGAAAAGAATCTCCTAATTATGTGGTTATGCCTGGATTCTCAGAACCTTCATAAAATGGTAACTAGTAAATGAATAAATAGTAAATATTTTTTACTCCAATTCCGTTCTTTTAATTTTGTTTTTATATTCTCTTTTTATTACCAAAGGTACTGATTCTACCTGTACATTACTGGTATCCAGACCATAGGCTCTTGTATCGGTAATTCCCAAATGTTTAATGATATTATATAAATTCATTGTAATCCGTTCCTTGAATCTAAATCCCTGGTTTTGATTATAAACACGATGAATAATAATAAATCGAAAATCACCGGGAATGTTGTTTTTTCTCAACGAAGGATACTTACTTATGATATCAAACTCTTTATTTTCAACTAATTCATCAATAATCTGGCGGAAATACAAATTGATCAATGGTTGAACCTGAAAGCCCAGTCTGATATTCACCCTGTATAAGATGTCCGGGATTAATTTTTCAAAGGTGTATTCAAAGGTAGTTGGATCATCAACATGATCGATATGCAGAATCCAATAATTATCGGCACGCTTAGGTTGCTTATTTATAATGGAATAAATTATTTTGCCTTCAATCTCAGTTTTCAAATCTGCTTTGCTTAAATACACCAGATTTGTTGAATATTTGGGAATCGTAGTGTCTTTGCTTATGTCAGATATTATTTTGAAAAATGATTTAATACTTAGAAACTGCACGTATTTATTTTTAATGATCCGTGCATTAAACCATACAAGCATCACTGTAAAGATAATACCTGCAAGCATAATGGTAACCCAACCACCATGCATAAATTTAAACATATTGGCAGTCAGAAATGAAAATTCAATCGTGAAGAACACAGCCACAAAAGGTACTACAAAAATTGTCCTGACTTTTTGCCTTTTTAAATAAAATCCAAGTAGCATGGTCGTCATCAACATGGTAATGGTAATCGATAATCCATAAGCAGCTTCCATATTACTTGAAGACCGGAAGTACAACACCATTATGACACAGAATATATATAAAAACCAGTTTATAAAAGGGATGTACAATTGTCCTTTTACTTCGGTAGGATATTTAATACGTTGGCGTGGCCAGAAGTTCAGACTCATACCTTCGCTGAAAATGGTAAACGAACCGCTGATAAGGGCCTGGCTTGCAATAATAGCAGCTGCAGTAGCCATTATAACTCCGAAAATCAAAAAACTTTCAGGCATCATGGCATAAAATGGGTTAGTTGCTCCTGTCAGGGTTTTCATATGGACTATTACCCATGCTCCTTGTCCCAAATAATTTAGTATCAAGGTGAGCTTTACAAATATCCAACTCACCCTGATATTTTTTATTCCACAATGTCCCAAATCCGAATAGAGTGCTTCTGCTCCCGTGGTACATAAAAATACAGCCCCGAGAATCAAAAACCAGTTGGGATAATGAACTAATAAATGGATGGCATAGTATGGATTAAATGCTTTCAGTATCGGGATAAATTCTACGACTTGCATAATACCCAGAACCCCCAGCATACTAAACCAAATCACCATCATTGGACCGAATGATTTTCCGATCGCTTTTGTTCCTACCTGTTGAATAAAGAAAAGTAACGATATAATGATAATACTTATCGGAACTACAGGAGTTTCGCTGTTCAGGCCTCTCAATCCCTCAATGGCAGAAACAACCGTAATGGATGGAGTAATAATGCCATCGGCAATTAGTGTACTCGCTCCGATAATGGCTATTACATATAACCAGGTCTTCTTGCTTTTACGAACCAAAGCATATAATGCCAATATTCCTCCTTCACCCTTATTATCTGCACGCAAAGTGATAATAACATATTTTACAGTCGTTTGCAAGGTTAAAGTCCATATAATACACGAAACAGCACCTATAATATAATTTATGTCAAGATGTTTATTTGCTCCGATAATAGCCTTCATTACATATAATGGCGAAGTGCCTATATCACCGTAAACAATTCCCAATGTTACTATCAGGCCTAAAAAACCGAATTTACTTAAATGCTCTGTTTTATTTTTTTCCAAAATTCTCCTTCTTTTTAAACCTTATTCAAACCAATAACAAATATATCATATTTTACTCATAATTCTGTCATAACAGTCGTAATTACTGCTTGTTTTTAGCAATATCATACATTATGCTTCTATTTATACCGTTTTGATAAATCAGTTCACACTGATCCATATTCCGGGAAGTATCTGATTCATTAGATTCCATATTCCTCAATTTTTCTGTACAATGTTGTCAGCCCTATCTTTAATAGACGGGCAGTTTCTGTCTTGTTTCCTTTTGTATACTGAAGGACCCTGGCAATATGACGTCGTTCCATACCGGCCATATCAAAGTCTGTTGAATTCTTACCGGTAATTTCTTCGAGTTGATCATTTAAAATCTCTATAGGCAAGTCATCCAGGGTCAGGGATTCATCGGCACAAACAATCAGGCTTCTTTCAATGACATTCCTTAGCTCACGAATGTTTCCACGCCAGCAATGGCTTTTTAATCCTGCAATATAATCAGGGCTAATGGAGAATATTCTTCTGGAGAGTTTAGCCGCAAAAGTTTCGATAAATGATGTTGCCAGAATATCAATATCTTCAGTACGTTCACGTAAGGAAGGAAGATGAATTTGAAAAACGGATAAACGGTAAAATAAATCTTCCCTGAAACGGTTTTCTTCAATCTCTTTCTGCAGATTCCTGTTTGTAGCTGCTATAATCCGCACATTTACTTTCGTAGGTTTTGTATCACCGATTTTCAGAAATTCACCTGTCTCAATGATTCGAAGCAATTTTGCCTGAAGTTCAAACTCCATTTCACCTATTTCATCCAGAAAGATGGTGCCGTTATTTGCTTCCTCAAACAATCCTTTTTTATCTTTTAATGCTCCTGTAAATGCCCCGGCTTTATATCCGAACATTTCGCTTGCAAGTAAGTCTTTGCTGAAAGCAGAGCAGTTTATGGCAACAAATGATTTATCTTTCCTTGTCCCGGCAACATGAATTGCCTGCGAAAATACTTCTTTACCGGTTCCTGTTTCACCTGTAAGTAAAACCGGGATATCTGTAGCAGCAACTTTTTTTGCCAACGATATGGCTTCTTTTATTTGTTTGCTGTTCCCTAAAATACTGTCGAAAGAATATTTCATTCCTACTTCAGCTTCAAGTTGTTTCAAACGCTTGTTCATCAATGCTTTTTCGAGGGCACGACTGATAAGCGGGATGATCTTATTATTGTCATCTCCTTTTGTAATATAATCAAAAGCACCGTTTTTAATTGCCTGAACACCATCCGGGATATTCCCGTGTGCTGTCAGCATGATGATTTCCGTCAAAGGACTCACTTTCTTAATTTTTGCAATTAAATCAACACCGCTCCCATCCGGCAACCGGACATCACAAAGTATAACCAAAGGTGAAATGGATTCAGCTTGTTTCAGCCCTGTACGACATTCGGAAGCCTGAAACACTTCGTACCCTTCAAGTTCCAATAAACGAGACAATAGCTTGCGTATTTGAACTTCATCATCGATAATAAGAAGTTTATGCATTATTTATAAGATTCAGTTGATCTTTAAACAGATATTTTTTGCAAAGATAGTTTATTCAGATTAAATTCGATATTTAAACAGTGTAATATAACAAATAACCTCTAAGAAATTAATCCCTTAGAGGCTATTCAAATGCAGATTATTAAAAGTGGTCTATCCTTATTAAATAAGATATAGTATCCTGTACGATACACATGAAATATATTTGAAATGTTAAAGCCGGAAGTTGTGTGGATTTATCGCTTCAACTATGAAACTATCCGGTGATTTATAGGATTTGTATTTCAGAGAGGAAGGCTATTAGTTAAACCGGTACAGTCAATGCAAAATTACGAGCCTGATTTGTCTGATATATTTTAGTTAAGGTTATTAAGACAAATATACTATATTCACTATAATCACTATACATTCTGTCGACTGTACCGGTTACTAACATGTTGTTCGAAGATTTATTTTGATATGGAAAAAGGATCAATTTAATTTAAAAAGGAAACTGCAATGCATTAGCATTCTATCCAGACTTTTTCATCCTGCAAATTAAAACAAAAAAGGTCCTCTATTTATCAATCCTGCATGATTTATTTTATGGACACTTCCGGCTTTAAAATATCGTTCTTTATTGAATTTCAGCTACATACAAAGAGTTTAATCTTAGTCTGTATGGACATGGAATTTCAGGTACTAAAAGGGTTAAAAAAAAGAGGATAATTCATTTAAAAACTACGAAGATATTCAAGGAGGTTTTCGGAATTTTGCAATCCGAGTTTGGTTCGTAATCGATAACGGTGTTTGGTAATTGATTCGATTTTCACTTCGAGGATAGTAGCAATCATTCCTGTTTCGAAATCTGCCAGTAAAAAACAACAAATCAGAATATCACGTTCAGTCAAATCGGGAAAGCGGATAGTAAGTCGTATTGATATGTCGTGATACTGAATATCCATACTGGCAATTAATTCTTCATAGAAAGTCAGATTGAGAATCGGACTGATAGCGTCCTGTTTTTGGTCAGAATGGTTGGCCCGTTTTATGGAAAGATCTCTGTATTGTTTTACATTTGAAAGCAGAATGTTTTGCATTCTGAGTTGTTGTTCCAATAATTTGATATTCTCTTTTTCCTTTTCCAGCAGAAATTTTTCATTCTGTACTAATTCCTCCTGGATTTTTAATTGATGATTATTCATCCTGTTTCTCCACAACAGACCAATGATTACAATAACACTTAACCAAAAGAGTGCAATTAAGAGTATTATATTCGTATTCTCATCTTTGATAATCAGATTCTTATTTTCCAACTGCAGGCTATTATACCTGTATTTCTTCTCCATCCCTGCAAAACTGACATCAAGCTTCTTTTTATACAAAGAATCTGTAGCTTCAACTACCCTTTTTGAAAAATAAAGTGCTTCTTTTGACTTTCCTTCTTTTTCGTATAGATTTTGCCATAGTTCAAAATAGCCTGGTGCCATTTCCCCCAGTTCTGTCATCTTTTTTAAATAAAATACTGCCGAATCATTTTTACCTGTTTTCACAAACACATTCGCCAACAGAAACCACTTATTACTGTCATATAATGCAATGTGAGTCAATGGTACATAATGATAATAATAAATAGCCTTTTTATACTCCTTCATTTTAAGATATTCATTTCCAAAGTACCTGTATATCGCTGAAAAAATCAGGGTATCATTTGAATTCTTCGCAATTTTTTCTGCTAATTGAAAATAAAAAAGAGAGCTATCAAAATTTTCATCATAAAGGTAATCCCTTCCAATATTTAAGATACATAATATACTGTTACGATGGTCTCCTATTCTTCGAAACAACCTGTAAGCATACTTATTATAATAAATTGAACTGTCTGTCTGCTTCTGTGATTTGTACATATCACCTTTCGCTGCAAACACCAGACCTTGCAATTTATAATTCGTTGTCATTCTGGCATATTCCTGTGCTTTTAAAAGTGCATCAGCCTGAATTTTAGCATTTCCACTGTTTCCGGCACAACGGGCCATATAAAACCAGGCATAACCGGCATGCTCAGGATCCTTAACAGTATAATAATCCGTTGCAATCCGGATAAGTGAATCCGATTCCACCTTTATCTCGTTTTTATCCAATGCCTGACTCATCAATAATGCATACAATGCTTTATCCGAATGACTATATAAATGGGTTGGTTTTATGTGTTGCAGGATATGGTAGGAAGAGTCGGGTGTAGTCTGCATCAGGCGTTCGGCAGTTTTCAACTTGTCAGGTATTCCGGAACAACCATAGAATGCTGGTAAACAAAGGAGAGTAATCAAACAGAAACAAAGATATTGGTGCCTGTACATGTTGAAAAATTTACCCGACAAAAGTAACTATTTATTTTAATGTTGTAGGAATTTACAACTAAATCATCGTTTGGTAAATATAAAAAAAATCTTCCCCCTCGTAAGAAACAAAGGGGGGGGAAGGAAGGATGGATTTTATTTAAATTATTTATTATTTAGTGCGAAAATTATTTTTTTTTGAAATTGAATTACAATACCATCAAAAGAATGAAAATAATTTACTATTTTGTGAATGGTTTTCTCTTATCTTTTTAAATAAATTTAAGCGAAGTCTCTTTTAATTGATTACTTAAATCATCCAGTGCAAATGCAAATTTTTCTTTCTCCTTCGCGCTGAACTGTGCTTGCTTTCCATTCACTTTATGCCCGTTTAGACGTTGATAAAGCCACGAACGACTTTTTCCAAAATAAGTGTTTGCGATATAACTTAATGAAATTGCATGTGAAATATCACCAAGTTTATTTGCCATTATCAGTTCTTCAGCTGCTTGTAAAGTAGCATTAAGCCCTATATGAGATGTGCTCAGATAAGAATTACGCTCGGTCACTGATAACTTTTCAATACGTTTTGCTCTATTTTCCTGGAATTCTGAACGTTCTGCTTCAGTTTTTAATTTTTTATATTGCTCAAATTGGGCTTGCATTTCATCCTTTGGCAAAAATTTCGATTGCTGTTCCATTTTTATTCCTATTTTCCGTTTGTTAATTCATTTTCTATTATGTTGATCTCATCCAGTATTTCATCAACATATTCCATAAACTTTCTATCCTGTTTTATTACTCTGTTTTCGCTGTGAAACTTTAAAAGTAATTTAAGATTTTCAAGCTCTTCCTGTTTCTCACTTTTCTCTTGTTCTGTAAGAACATAGATATGTTGAAAATAAAGGATTTGAAATAA
>Ga0302288_1000549_pt1 | contig 29726 bp, 25 predicted proteins | sample III_Fen_N1_1_FD_194549 | JGI IMG/M metagenome (GOLD analysis project Ga0302288, IMG submission 194549) | Peat permafrost microbial communities from Stordalen Mire near Abisko, Sweden - III_Fen_N1_1 | ecosystem: Environmental > Terrestrial > Soil > Wetlands > Permafrost | place: Sweden: Abisko...
TAAGATGGCTTAGATGCAAGCCTTTTTGATTCTTTTACCATAAATATATGCACTTACTAATGCAAATATTATGATTATTCCCTTATATAGCAAGGGATAGAAAGTTTTTCAGTAGACCCTAATTACTTGCTTATTATAATTCAATTCATTTTTTTTAAAACCTTAAAAAAACCTTAAGTTTTAAAATTCTGTACGTAAAAACAACGTGCATCCTGTCTTATTTTAAAATTGATTAAAATGAAAAGACAGTTTGAAATAGTTCGTATAAAAATCTTAGAAATAGGTTTTACCTTAGTATTTATTTGTTTCTCTTTTTCTTCGATTGCTCAACAAAAAACCGACACATTAGTTCAGGCGGTTGAATTAAACAAAGCAGCGAAATATAAACAAGTATATGATTTATTAACCAAATACAGACAAACACATAAAGCAGATGTTAATGCAGAATGGTTATACGGTCAAGCAGCATTTTATCTTGGGAAAATAAAAGAAATGATGTTGGTTTACGAAGCCAACATTAAAGCCAATAATGAAAATTATTACCTTAAACTCGATTATGCTTTCCGATTAGTAGACGCTGGACAACTCGAAAAGGCACAGCAACTATTAAAATTCTATTTACCTTATGATTCAGCGAATGCTCAAATCTATGCATCGTTAGCCAAAATAGATTTTTGGAAAAGCAACTACAAATCGGCTTTTAAAAATATAACGAAGGCACTTCAAATATTGTCCGAAAATCAGCAATATAAAGCTCAGCGCGAGGAAATAAAATTGGCAATGTCGCCATGGATAGCGGTTAATGTTGATTACAATAAAGATAACCAACCCTTAAAAACCATAACTCCAGCTATCGAAGGAGGAATGTATTTCAACGCAAAGCTAATGATGCATGTCTCGATTCAATCGCAATTGATTGATACGAATGGGAAATACATAAATGCTCAATTATTTTCTCTTGGGAATACATCGGTTTTCGCAAAACAAGGATTAACTGTTCGATTAAATGCGGGTGCAATTGTATATCCCAATAAAGCAACAAAAGCAACGGGATTGATTGGAATTGATAAGACATTTTTCAATTCGCTAACCATAACAACTCTAGCTGAACGAAAACCATATTTGTCGATGCTTGGAAGTTTAGATACCTCGATAGCTACAACAAATATTACCGCTTCGGCAAAATGGGAACATGGTCGTGGTTTTATGGGACAAGTTGCTTATTCCGCTTCAATATTTGACGATAAAAATGTTATTACAACCAAATTGGCATGGGTAGTTTCGCCCGAATTGAAAGTCTGGAAATTTGGATTCCGTGCTGGTTACGGATATAGTTTTACAACATCGAAAAACGATATGTATGCACAGGTACCAACAATGAGTCAATTGTTTCATGACATTTATTTTAACCCCAATATTACTGGACAATTCAAACGTTATTTAACGCCAAAAGATCAGGAAGTAAATAGTTTGATTGGTGTAGTTACATTCAGTCCAAGTTCTTTTTTGAAAGTTATGGTTTCGGGAAGTTATGGTTTCATGGCATCAATCAAAACACCGTATTTGTATGGCTATTACAATGCACAAAGCGAGGTTGTTGTTGTCAAAGATTTTTATACTGAAAAATATACCACGCTCGATCTAACAGCTCGTGTCGACTTGAAATTATCGAAATGTATCAGTACAAAACTAGAGTATCATCACAGCAAACCGAACTTTTACTATACAAATGATTATGCCGCTATTGGTTTGAAAATGATTTTATGTAATGGCAAATAATAGAAAATATACCGATTTGTGGACTTTTGTTCAAGCTCGCAACATGAGCATTTGGGCTAGGGCAGTTATGTTTGTCTTGGTTGTTTGTGGCATTGCCAGTATCGTAAATTTTGGTATCTGGTGGTTTCAACCAGAACACATTTTGATACCATGGTTATTTGGTGTTTTAAGCTTTTTCTTTTGGTACAGTTTGCTTCGCATTCCCTTTGTTTGGAATAATTATTTGAACATAAAAAAACCGGAACAAATTTCAGTACCGTCAGGATTAAAGGTTGCTATTTTCACAACCAGCTATAAAGGCGAACCATTGGAAATGGTAAGAAAAACCTTGGAAGCATGTCGTTTAGTTAGCTACCCTCACAATACCTATTTACTCGATAATACTGAAGATCCTGCATTCCGAAATGCTGCCGAAGATGCTGGTGCAATTTGGTTAGAACTGATAAATGTTCCCGGTGCAAAAGCTGGAAAAATAAATCGTGCAATGCAAATGACCGACGAAGATTTCATCTTGGTTCTCGATCCCGATCATATTCTATTTCCTAATTTTTTAGATTGCACATTAGGTTATTTTAACGATCCCAAGGTTGGATTTGTACAAGTTTCGCAAGCTTATTATAATCAAAATCGTTCGTTCGTGGCTCGTGCATCTGCCGAACAAACCAATTCGTTTTACGGACCAACACAATTGGGCTACAACGGACTTGGTTGCGCTGTTGCAATAGGTGCAAATTGCACATTTCGACGTGCTGCTTTCGATAGTATAGGTGGACATGTTGTAGGTTTAGCCGAAGATTTACAAACATCAATAAAACTACATTCCGCTGGATGGAAGTCGGTTTATAATCCAGTGATTGTGAGTCGTGGCATTGTTCCCGAAGATTTTGGTTCATTTTGCAAGCAACAATTAAAATGGGCTCGCGGTACTTTCGAAGTGTTGTATGTCGATTTTCCAAAAGCATTTCCAACCTTAACATTTTGGCAAAAAATTACCTATTTATCAATCGCTACTTACTATCTCAGTGGATTTGTGACCTTTATTTTCACGCTCTTCCCATTTCTATTTTTTACTACAGGAATAATGCCTGCGAACATGGCGGTAAGCGAATTTGTGGTTCATGGTTCATGGATTGTTTTATTCTCATCGCTCATTTATATGTATTCGCAACGTTGGATGTGCGATACTGCAACCGAACAGGGTTTTCATTGGAGAGCAATGATTTTAAAATATGCAACCTGGCCAGTCTTCTTCTTTGGTTTCCTTTTGGCATTAGTAAAACGCGAAATTCCTTGGATTCCAACATCTAAAAAAGCTGAGACTGGATTTTCGGTGTTTGCAAAACCTTTGTTGGCGTATGTTCTATTGTTTTCGGTAACCCTTGTTGGAATTATTTTATACAGAATGTTCCTCATGCCAATAAGCGAACTTATTATTTCGGCAGAGAAAAATTGGGTAATGATAGGCTTTGCATTCCTCGCATTTATAATGTCGATAGCTGGATTATTTGCTGCTCGACAGCCTCGACAGAAATGGGATAATGATCCTTGGGATGAAATTGATATTCATCAAATTAAATCACCGTAGAGACGCATGATATGCGTCTCTACAACAAAAAATGTAATGTAAAATGTAAATAAATATTTAATAATTATGAAAGTAGTCATTTTAGCAGGAGGTTTCGGAACAAGATTGAGCGAAGAAACAGATATGATTCCAAAACCAATGATTCAGGTTGGAAATAAGCCTATTCTTTGGCACATTATGAAAACATATTCGTCGTATGGATTTAACGATTTTGTAATTCTTTTGGGTTACAAAAGTTATATCATCAAGGAATATTTTGCCAATTATTTTTTACACCAAAGCGATGTAACGATAGATTTAACTACCAATAAGGTAACGGTTTTGAATAACTATTCGGAACCATGGAAAATTACTCTTCTCGATACTGGGTTGAATACCATGACGGGTGGTAGAATTCTTCGTGCAAAGGAATATATTGGTAACGAACCATTTTTGCTTACTTATGGCGACGGTGTAAGCAATGTCAATATTGCAGAATTGGTCGAGTTTCACAAAAATCATGGCAAAGCGATAACATTAACCTCGGTACAACCCGATGGTCGATTTGGTGCTATCTGTATGGACGATCAAAGTGGCGAAATATCAAAATTCCACGAAAAACCTATGGGCGATGGCGATTGGGTAAATGGAGGATTCTTTGTTTGCGAACCGAAAGTTCTCGATTATATAACCGAAGGCGACAAAACGGTTTGGGAACGTGCTCCACTCGAAAATTTAGCGAAAGAGAAAGAATTATTCGCATATAAACATCATGGATTTTGGAGACCAATGGATACTTTGAGAGATAAAATAGTGTTGAACGAAATGTGGGAGAAAGGAGAAGCATCATGGAAAACATGGTAGAATTTAAAACTCTGTTTGGAGGAATGTATCTTGGCAGAAAAGTCGTAATTACCGGACATTCTGGATTTAAAGGATCGTGGTTATCGAAATGGCTCACGATGATGGGTGCCGATGTGTATGGGGTTTCACTACCGGCACCATCGGAGCCGAACCATTTATCGTGTTTAGACGATTTGAAAATGGTTGATTATAACTGCGATATACGTGACTATAATGCACTTTCGGAATACATTACACTTGTTCGACCCGAAATAGTTTTTCACTTAGCAGCGCAAGCATTGGTTCGTCAATCGTACGAAAATCCAATTGAAACCTATTCGACCAATGTTATGGGAACGCTTAACGTCCTTGAAGCTTGTCGCAAAACAGAATCGGTAAAGGCCATTGTGGTTGTAAGTAGCGATAAATGTTATGACAATCGCGAGTGGATTTGGGGATATCGCGAGAATAATCCAATGGGTGGTTTCGATCCCTATAGTTCATCGAAAGGTTGTACCGAAATACTTACAAACTCTTATAGAAACTCATATTTTAATGTTCATGATTATGGCAAAAAACATAAAGTTCTTTTGGGAAGTGGACGTGCAGGAAATGTTATCGGCGGTGGAGATTGGGCTGCTGATCGTCTAATCCCTGATATTATCCGTGCTGCTTCTGTAAACGAATCGGTATTTATTCGGAATCCTTTGGCAACTCGTCCATGGCAGCATGTTTTGGAACCATTGAGTGGATATTTAACCCTTGGTTGGCGTTTACTTGAAGGTAAGGTAGAATTTGCCGATGGTTGGAATTTTGGTTCATCGGGCGAAAGCAATTTAACGGTCGACGAAGTAGTTTCGCTTTCGAAAAAACATTGGGATAAAATTGCAATTGAATATTCGAAAAATCCGAACGATGCACACGAAGCAAATCTCTTAATGCTCGACTGTTCGAAAGCGAACAAATTACTGCATTGGAAACCAGTTTGGGGAATCGACGACACGGTAGAAAAAACCATACGTTGGTACAAAGATTTTTACCAATCTAAAGCTGTTAGAACCAGCGAAAATATTGAACAATTTGTTGCTCAAGCTAAAAAAATGAAAATTGTATGGACACTCTCAGTTTAAAAAATAAAAGAATACTCGTTACAGGTGGTAATGGATATTTAGGATCTTTTCTTGTAAAAGCTTTACAAAAATTGGGTGCAGAGGTTTTTGTTATTGATATTCGGTTGAAAGATACTCCCAACGAGTTTCTTATTGATATTACGAATCTGGATCTGGTAAAATATATTGTGAACAAAGTTCGTCCCAATATCGTGTTTCATCTTGCGGCGACACTCAACCGAGAACGCGATTTCACCAATCATGAGAAGATTGTTCATGTAAATTACAACGGAACCATGAATATGCTTTTGGCATTGAAAGAATATGGTGAATGTGAGAATTTTATTTTCACCAGTACCAGCGAAATTTATGGCGACAGCGAGGCTCCTTTCAAGGAAACCTTGTTGCCAAAACCTGCTTCACCATATTCATTATCGAAGGTATTTGCAGAAAATGGCATCAAAACATTTTCCGAAATTTATAAGTTTCCTTATACCATTCTACGCCTTTTCAATTTCTATGGAAACGATATGCCCAAAAGCTTTTTTATTCCACAGTGTATTCATGCGTTGAAAAATGAACCCAGCTTTCAGATGACTTTAGGCGAACAAGCACGCGATTTTTTGTATGTAGATGATGTGATTCAAGGATTGATTTTAGCAGCAACAAAGGAAAAGGCAAAATATCAAACTTTTAATGTTTGCTGTGGAAAAGGAATCACGTTGCAGGAACTTGTTCTTGATTGTAAAGAAGCATTAAAAAGTGAATGTAATATCGATTTTGGAGCATTCCCCTATCGCGAAAATGAAATATGGAATATGGTTGGCGATAACACAAAAATCTCCGAAATGCTTGGCTTTACCGTTAAACACGAATTAAAATCAACAGTAAAAAAGATTTATACTGATTCATCAAATCCGTTGCCTAAAATTAATTTTCAACTCTGTAGAGATTTACGATATAGTATTTCTACAAATTCATAAAAACAATAAACAATGGCAAAGAAAAACGCTCTCGACGAAAAGCTTCTCAGAATCATCTATATTTTTGTAGCAATTCTTTTAGGTGCAGGAATTACCCTTGGAATTACCTATTTTGATGGAAAAGCAGATGGTCCCGTAACTTCGTTTTTCATCAAAATTGGTGATCTCACCCGTTCGGTCGAAAATAAAGCAATTGTGCGACATCGCAAAAGTAACCGTTTGGTTCGCCTTAAGTGGTTGAATACCTATGCGACACACATCGATTCGTTAAAAAATCCACACCGGATATTGTTAGGAGCACATGACAATCATTGCAACGATTCGTTCCAAAGTATTGTGGAATTGGAAGATTCGTTAAGAACCGTTTTCCCACTTATACATTTGTACAGTGCTTGGGGCAGTAAACCCGAACATCAATTTCCAAAACTGCAGGTCGAAGCAATTATCAATATGGGTTCAATACCTGTTATAACTTGGGAACCTTGGCTTACTGAGTTCAATTCCAAAGATTTTATCAAATTAAGAAAGAAGGAATTACGGAGTACCAATGGACTTTCGGATATTGCAAATGGCATGTACGATTCGTATATAATAAAATGGGCACAAGATGTAAAAGCTATTGAACAACCTGTTTTCATTCGTTTAGGTCACGAAATGAACGACCCCTATCGCTATCCTTGGGGACCACAAAATAATACACCAGAGGAGTATGTCAATGCTTGGCGACATGTGCATGATGAGTTCATAAAACAAGGAGCAACCAATGTCCTTTGGGTATGGAATCCTCATCTTAGCTATGGTTATTTCGACCTTTATTATCCTGGGAAAAAGTATGTCGATTATGTTGGCGTTGATGTTTTGAATTTTGGAACGGTCGCAACTTGGTCGCAATGGTATTCATTTAACGATATTTTTGGATCACATTATAAAGAACTTGAGGCTTTTGGCAAACCAATTATGATTGCTGAATTCAGTTCCTTAGCTTGTGGTGGCGATAGAAAAAAATGGTTTGCCGAAGCATTATCCAATTTTCCTCAAAAATATCCTGCTGTGAAAGCATTTATATTTTTTCATGTTTCCGACGATAAAACAACAACTATGCAGTCGGTTAGCTGGAGTTTTAAATACGATACAGCTTGTACACATGCTATTACTAAAGAAATTACAGCTTGGTCGGGCAATAAATAAAATACTATGAAAACACTAAAATCGATTTTAATAGTACTTGTTCTTTTTCTTATTTCAAGTCAATATTCATTTTCGCAAAGTTTAAGTCTTTCGACAAACAATATTCAAGTTTCGGCATCGACAAATACAACAAACATTACAATTACATCCGATACTTATTGGGGAATATATGATATTCCATCTTGGATAACGGTCGACACAAACTGGGGAAATGGAAATAGAACAATTGCTCTTACTATTCAGCAAAATCCATCTTTTATAAATCGTTCAGCTTCAATTACAATTTATTGGCTCGATGCAAATTGGGCAAATGCTGGCGAAACAATTTTAACCATTTCTCAATCAGCATCAAACTATGGTGTATCCGATACTTTGCTTTATTTTGCAGAAGTTGCAGAAAGTACTGCTGGATTTACTATAAAAACTGAGTCGTATTGGGAGGTCGATAATTTGCCCGCTTGGCTTACAATCGATAAAAATTGGCAATGGATTGGTCAAACAGTTAAATTTACTGCGACTGAAAATCCATTTTCAAGTGCACGAACTGCGGTTATTTATGTTAAGCGATTGCTGACTGATGGTAGTTATGCCGAAATTCCTGTTACGGTTAAGCAAGCAGCACCAATAAATGGAATCTCAACATATTTGGTAACGGTGGCTTCGTCAGATGGAAGTCTTGGAGGTTTTGCAATCAGTTCAACTGGTTCGTGGAATATTACGGGGAAAGCATCTTGGCTTAGTTTAACGAAAACGAGTTCTACGGGAAATGATTCAGTTTATGTTATAGCTCAGGCAAATACAACAGTATATTATAGAACAGACACATTAAAAATAACATTTTCAAATGGAGATATTCGGTACCTCGTTGTATTGCAAGATCCAATTCTTACAACATTTTTAGCAAATCCTACATCAATTTCGTTTGCCGCAGCATTGGGAAGTGGGGCTACAGTTAAGGTTACGTCAAATACCAACTGGGGAGTCACTTTGTTTCCAAGTTGGATAAACCAAAGTTCATTTATTGGCTTTGGCGATAGTAATTTGGCTATTACTACAAGTCAAAATCCATTTACCATTAATAGAATAGGAACTGCTTATGCCTATTGGCTCGATGTGTATGGTTCGTTTCAAGACGATACCATTTTTAGTATTACTCAATTAGCTTCAAGTTATGGTGTTTCCGATACCGCACTTTCAATTGGTGCAACGGCAGGAAGTACAAATTCATTTACCATTACAACCGACAAGTATTGGGAAATAGTTGATTTGCCATCGTGGCTTACGGTAAACAAAAATTATTTGACAGGAACAACAACAATTCAACTTACTGCTACCGAAAATCCCCAATCGACAATCAGGACTGCTAGTTTTACTGTTCATCGACTTTTAGCTGATGGTACATATTTGAATGCAACGGTAACTGTTCATCAAGCTGCTATGCAATATGGCGTATCATCGGAGTTAGTAAGTATAGGGTCGGCAAGTGGTAGTACTGCAAGTTTCGAAATTAATGCACCTTCGACATGGTCAATTACTGGTTCAAAAACATGGTTAAGTTTAAGTGCTTTGAATGGTTTGGGGAAAACAACAATTACCATAACAGCTCAAGAAAATACTACCATATATTATAAACCCGATACATTGTCTATTACTTTTGCAAGTGGCAAAGTATATTTGGTTACTGTGATACAAAAGCCTGCATCTACATTATTTACGATTTCCCCATCGAAAATAATTTTTAGCTCATCAGACAAAAGTACTGCAAATGTTACTATTACATCGAATACCAACTGGGGTATAATTAAAATACCAACATGGTTTTATTCGAGTTCGATATACGATTATGGAACAAAAACCATTACTCTTTCGGTAACGCAAAATACAACAACGCAAAATCGTATCGATTCACTTTTGACCTATTGGTACGACATAGATTATAACTATTCCGAACAATGGATTCCTGTAATACAAAAGGCTCCTTCAAAAACACAAACTATTAATTTAGTGCAAGGATGGAATTTAATATCGCTCAATGTGGAGCCGAGCGATAGTTCAATAGCCACTATATTTAGCACAATAATATCAGATGTTTTGGAAATTAAAAATGCTAATACTTATTATCGTTCTACCAATATTTCGGCCTTTAACACTTTAAAATATTTAGGTCAACAAAAGGCATATTTTGTAAAAATGAAAAATGCCAATACGCTTAAAATTACTGGAACTCCTACAATTGTTTTGTCAAACGACATTCGCAATTCAATAGTAAGTGGTTGGAATTTTGTGGGATGTCCTTATCAAACATCAACAGCACTGACAAACATTTTTGATGTTACTAAAATTAGTGAAATAAAGAATGTTAGTAGTTTTTATATTCCCAATGGAACAACAAATACATTAAGTAATTTTGTTCCTTCATCGGGTTATCTTGTGAAAAAAAAGTAAGTATTGTTAAATTATATAAATGTTAATGAAATGAAATCAAGTCGAATTTTGAAAGGTTTAAGCCTTTTAATCAGCCTCTTTTGTTTTTCACAAATTGATGCACAAACACTTAATCTTTCATCGTCGAGTGTGCAAATGTCTTCATCGGCAAGTAATGCTTCCTTTGATATTACATCGGACAGTTATTGGGGAATATACAATGTTCCATCGTGGATAACAATTGATACAGCTTGGGGAAATGGAAACCGAACTTTGAACATTTCTGCTACCGAAAATCCATATACCAATCAACGTACCGATACTTTGAAGATTTATTGGCTAAATAGTAATTGGGAATATTATTCGGAAGAAAAATTGATTGTTTCACAATCGGCAGCAAGCAATGGTGTATCAACATCAACAATTGCAATTGGAGCAAATGCTGGAAGTACTGCAACAGTCACCATTACATCGAGCATGTATTGGGAAATTTCCGATTTACCCAATTGGTTAACCGTAAATAATAACTGGCAACAAACAGGTAAAACAGTTACGCTTACAGCAACATTAAATCCCCAATGCCTTGTTCGTTCGGGTTCATTTACCGTGAAACGATTATTGGCCGATTCAACCTATCTTACAACAAGTGTTACAGTAAATCAAACAGCATCACAATATGGTATTTCGTCTGAAAAAGTAATGATTACCGATACTGCAGGAAGTACGTCAAAATTCTGGGTAAATGTTTCAGGAACGTGGACTGTAAGTGGTTTAAAATCGTGGTTGACGGCTAATAAAACGACCTCTTCGGGAAAGGATACCATTATACTTACTGCTCAAAAAAACACAATGTCATATTATAAAGCCGATACATTAACAATAACAGTTTCTGGTGGCAAAACCTACTCGGTAATTATTATTCAAGATCCTGCATCGGCAACCTTTTCTATTTCTCCAAATACTTTAACGATCAGCGATACAAAAACTAATGCAATTACAATTTCGGTAACTGCCAATACTAACTGGGGATTGCTCAATTTGCCATCGTGGTTAAATGTAAATCAAATAATTGGTTATGGCGATAGTACATTTACAGTAACTGCTCAACCAAACACAGCAACGACATCACGTACCGATACATTGGTAGCATATTGGTTCGATGCCAATAATATCTACCACCAACAGAAACTATTGATTTCGCAAACTGCTGTTGGTGTCGTATCATTTACATCTTGGGAAAATAGTCAAAGCAAAGTGTATGTATATCCTAATCCTGTAAGAGATACTTTTTCAATTTCACTTCCAACAGATAACATTCGTATGGTTTCAATATATGCTATGGATGGGAAATTAGTTAATATATTTTCATCAGGATTTGAATCGATAGATGTTTCGTATTTACCAAAAGCATGTTACACCGTTTTGATACAAACAAAAGACAACAGAATTATTTCAAACAAAATTTCCAAACAATAAACAATGAAGTACTACGAGAAAATTGATGGACTCCGTTTTGTTGCCATAGCATTGGTTCTTATTGAGCATTTCGCCGATAAAATAGCTCATCATTTTTCATCTGGATACTATGCTGTCGATTTGTTTTTTGTGATTAGTGGATTTCTCATTACCAATATCTTGCTCAAATCGAAAGGTTCGTTTCTTAAGTCGTACAAAAACTTTGTTGGACGCAGAACCTTAAGAATTTTTCCAATTTATTATTTAATGATTTTTATTCTGCTAATGTTTGGATATAAACCTTGTACTACGTATATCCTATATTTGGCTACCTATACACTCAATTATGCATGGGTTTATTTTAATATTGAAATGAATGCATTGTCACATTTTTGGACACTAGCCATCGAGGAACAGTTTTATTTATTTTGGCCAATATTTATACTTGCATTTCGAAATAAACCCAAAATACTTTATATCGTTACAGCTATTATAATTGTTGTGAGTTTCTTCCAGCTTACAACCGATTTTATTACGAGTGTTACTCCCTATAATTATGTTGGTCTTTTCCCTCGACTTGGTTCTCTATGTATGGGAGCTTTGGGTGGAATGTTGTTTCATCATAAAAAGCTAAGCGATACCTTTTTTGGAAGTATTATTGTAGAACGAACTGTTTTCATTGTGTTGATACTAAGTTTATGTATCGACTATAAATTAAAATATGTAGTATTTGCTTTGTGTTCGCTGTATTTAGTTCTAAAATCAACGCATTCCGATTTCAGTATTGGCTTCGTCAATCGTTTTTTGTCGAATAAAAAAGTGGTGTACATTGGCACTATATCTTATGGAATCTATATTTATCACTTACCAATTGGTTTTTTTATAACCACATTACTTATCGAACCTTGGTGGTACAAAATCGATTTCAAAGCATTAGGTCACTTTAGTTTTGTGCAAGATTGTCTGTGGATTGTATTGTTGCCTCTTTATGTCCTTTTAAGTATTGGCGTTGCAACTCTTTCGAGCCGATTTATTGAAAAACCTATATTGACATTGAAAGATAGATGGTTTAAATAGAAAGTAAGACGCGATAAATCACGTCTTACTTTCCCCTATTTCCGCTTAATAGTCTGAATTTTTAGCTCAGCCATTTCTACTGCAAAGCCTTCTGTTCCAATTTCTTTAATTCGTTGAATACAAGCTGATCGATTTGAATTAAGAACAAAACCAACTATCTTCGATATGAAATTATTATACTTTTTGCAATCTTTCAAAGCCATTTGAGTACAGTCGGCACAACTGTTATAACTATTTTCCAAACAGCAAGATCGAACGGTGCACCATGTAGCCTTAACATTATCTTTACAGGCTGGACATTTACCGAGTAAATACGAGCGACACGAGCCACAATAAAGACCACAAAATGCTACTAAATCTTTATTTGCTACAATTTCTTTTTGTGTTGTTGATTTCATTTTTATTTAGTTTTAATAAGTTTAGAAAATTCATCGAATGTCAAAGGTAAATCCAGCAAGGAATATGCTTGCGGAATTGTAGAGCAATAAGAATTTCCTTCGGTAAAAGTAACAAATAAATGCGCATAAGCAGTCACTATTGGTTCGTCTACAAGCCAAACAACTGTTTTATGATTATTTGTTTGGAGAGGTTTATTATAGCTATCAGATAAAAATTTTAATTCACAGGGATTAAACTGAGGCATACATTTTTTTAAAATTACCAATAAGTACTCTATTTCAGAATAACGAAGATCCGATTTATATTCGTAATTTATCTTCTGAGCTTCTTCTATAGTAAGCTTTTCAGTTTGAAATAGAACTATTGCAAACTGTTTTTCAGGGAACATTTTATAATAATTCTTCTTCATAATACAGTATAATTGTTAATAAAATAATGTGCTATAGTTTTTGAGTTATAAAGATACTTGTTTTTGGTAAATATACGTCAAAATATTGAGTAGTATTTTGTTTTCATTTTCACAAAATCAACATGAAGCGACTCTTAACGTAATAAGTACACATGGTTATGCTGGTTCTGAATAAAAATAGTCTATAAAACAACGAATGCTTTTTCAATATGGATTCTATTCTGACAACCTTACGAAAGGTTTGAACTTTCGTAAAGTTCCCATAAATGGTCTATTCTATTTGGTATTACTTAAAACTTCCAACCCCAGCATATCATTGCCGAAAAATATTGTTCGCTTCTTTTGATGGGGAACTGTTGTTTCATTATTGGGCTAATCGAAAAACTAAATCCCGTTTTTAACATCACAATTTGATGTTTTGAAATGGAATATTGTAAGCCAAATTCACTTATTGATGTAAGATAATAATCTCTTAGATAATCACTTAATGGAGACAGAACGTATTTTGTATCAGTTACTGTAAAGCCTGTAGCTTTTCTGAGCAAATGAATTTTTAGTCCAGTACCAATTAATGCTGTAATTTTCTGATTGATAGTAAAATTGAATGATAAAAGTAATGGAATAGTAATATACGATGCGGTATTCAATCCTTTGTAATTAACTTTTACAGAGTCTTTTTTGTAAATGGGTGAACGAGTAATAATTTTTGATGTGTCTTTAATTACAATTACGGTGTCTTTATAGCGTCGTGGCAGTATATTTAGAGGAGGCGGTAATGCAGGTTCCATTATTCGAACAGAAATACTTTTATCTGTTATTGTTGTTTGAGTTGATTCGCTATATCCCACCGTTTTTGATGAATCGATAAACGTTTTTTTATATTCATAATCGGCATTCCACATTCGATTTTCAAAACCTATTCCGCTTGAAATAGCGAAATGAGAAAATTGAAATGTAAGATTTAACCCTTCTTCAAATCGTTTTTGTTTACTTACTTCCCCTTTTTTTATTATACTCAAAATAGATGTAACCGAATTATTTATTAATCGCTCAGTTACAAAATTGATTCCGCAACTGGCAGAAAGGATAATAGATGTATTATTTGCCTTTTTTATAGCTGTAACAACATTGTTAGGTTTTTCAATAAGTCTTATTGTATCATATTTGGTTATTTTAACTGTATCGAAAACGGTTACTCTTAGCGTATCAAGTATAATTTGTTTTACCGATTCAGCTTGTTTAGTTGTTGGTTCTGACTCTGTTTGAGTTAAAGAATACGTTATCCCTTCTTTACCTGGTGGTGCTTCATCTTTTTTATAAAAGATTATTTTGTTGTCAATCACATATAGCAACACATCGTTCGATGGTATTATCTTTTGTAAAATATTTTTTATACTTGTGTTTGTAAATGAAATACTAACCAATTTGTTCTTGTTGAACAAGCCCGACATATACATAAAATTTACCCCAGCCAATTGTTCTATGCGATGAAGAATTGTGACAATCGTCTCATTATGTGCATGTATGCTTATTTTTTTATCTAGAACTGTTTGTCGAGAGAAACAGAAAAACGGTATAAGCAAACAAATAACGACGATACTTTTTTTACGAATATCTTTAAAAATCATTTTTTGTTATTAATCCTGCAATATAATAATTGTTTCCCGTTTTCGGTTTTTACATCAACTTTTAAAACCACCGAAAGGAGTTCTTTAACTTTTTTGATGTCGGTATAATTGAACGAAGCATTTAATTTACAATCATTTAATTCGGGCGAAGCTATTTCGAAATGAGTTGAATATTGTTTATTTAATGCTTCTATTACTTCTTCTAAAGGGGTATCGTTGAAAACAAGCTGTCCTGTTTTCCAAGAATCATAATTTTCAATATTCGACTTTGTTAAATCTAATTTTTCGAGCTTATTAATATAGGTTACTTGTTCGCCAGTTGTAATATTAATCGATTGATCTTTATACATTACCGCAACTCTACCACGTTGAACGGTAACTATAATATTGTGAGTTATCGAATCATGTAAAATATTAAATGCCGTTCCAAGTACTTTAACTGTTACACTATCAATTTTAATAGTAAAAGGATGTAATGCGTCGTGTTTAACATCAAAAAAAGCTTCTCCTTTTAGAATTAACATTCTCGTTGTTTTGTCGAATTTGTTCTTTGCCGAAAGCGAACTATGTGCATTAAGTGTAATATTGCTTCCATCAATCAATGCAATATTTTGTTTTACATTTTTCGATATTCCAAGTATTATATTTTTATCTGCTGATTTTGTATTGAAAAGTTTTATGCTAAATAAAAGTACAAACATGGCTGCTATTGATGTTGACCAATATAAAATTTTGCGAACATTTCTCGATTTTTTAGCTGTTATTGTTGTTTCGAATCGTTCAAAAGCATTATCAGCATCAAAAACATTTGAATTAGAAACCTGTTTACAACATTCCATTGCATAACGAATTTTATTAAGTTCTGCTACATTTTCAGGGCTTTGTTTTAACCAGTTAAGCAATCTGTTTTGCTCATCGGTTGTTGCCTCATCCGAAATATAGCGAACTAGTAATTCTTCAGTTTCAATATGTTCTGTTTCAGTAGTCATATTAGATAAGACAATGCTATTGATTAATGTACGTATTGTTTTAATAAAAAAAACAGAATCAAATACAATAAAGTTGGAATTGTATTTTTAAGTTTTTGCGAAAGTCTTTTCAAACCCTTATAAATATGGGTTTCTATAGTTCGTAGCGAAAGGTTTGTTGCAATAGCTATATCTTTCGACTTCATTCCATCGACATATTTCATTGTAACTATTTTACCACATTGTTCAGGTAATTCAGCTATTGCATCAAAGACTTTTCGTTCCAGAAATTTCTTTTCTTCATCTTGAAAATATTCATCATGTTCAAGTTCTATCATTTTAATTTCGATAGCAGCAGTTTCGTTATGTTTTTTAACAACAACTAAATGTTCCAAACGGTTAAGACAACTGTTTTTAACTGCAGAAAATAGATAGGTTTTAAATGTTTTTATTTCGAGGCGATTGCGTTGTTCCCACATTTTAACCATTGTTTCTTGAACAATGTCTTCGGCTTCGTCTTTATCTTCGAAGTATTTGTTTGCAAATCGACACAATTGTGAATAATACATTCGGTAAACATCTTTAAATACCGATGAATTTCCTTTTCTGATTTCAGAAATAATGTATTGTTCGTCTAATTCCAATTGCAAAATTCTTATTCGACAAATATAAATCTTTTGTATTGGGTTTCATCAAAATTGAATTTAATAGTTTGATACTTTTATAATTTGATTAGATCTGATATTGAAAATTGCTCGAACGTTGAAATACAAGTATGAGCTTTTTTCAAAACATTGACATTTCCAACGCCAACAACAAACATTCCAGCATTCAGTCCAGCTTCAACCCCCGAAAGTGCATCTTCAAAAACAACACAGTTTTCTGGTTTCGTTTGAGTTGCTTCAGCTCCTTTTAAAAACACTTCAGGATTTGGTTTTGGCAATGATACTGTGTTGCCATCAACAATTGCATCAAAATAATGAGCAACACCCAATTTTTCAAGTATAACGGGTGCATTTCTACTTGCCGAACCAAGTGCTATTTTAAAACGATTTGCTTTAAGTTCTTTAAGAAAATCTTCAACTCCAGGTAAAATATCCGAAGATGTTATTGTTTGAATATATTCAATAAACCAAGCATTTTTTTTATCGCAAAGGATTTCCTTTTCTGATTCTGATTTATGAACATTTGCCCAACCTAATATCAATTCCAACGATTGCATTCTACCAATGCCTTTCATGTGTTCATCGTGTTCGCTGGTAAGGTTAAAACCAATACTTTCAGCAAGTCGTTTCCATGCTAAATAATGAAATTTCGCTGTGTCACAAATAACACCATCAAGGTCGAATATGCAGGTTGTGATTGTTGCCATTAATCCAGTTTCAATACAGCTAAAAAGGCCTTTTGTGGCACTTCGACTGTTCCAATTTGTTTCATTTTTTTCTTTCCTTCTTTTTGTTTTTCAAGAAGTTTACGTTTACGCGAAATATCTCCACCATAACATTTAGCCGTTACATCTTTTCTCACAGCTTTAATCGTTTCGCGTGAAATTACTTTTGCACCAATTGCAGCTTGAACCGCAACATCAAATTGTTGCCTTGGAATAAGTTCTTTAAGCTTTTCACACATCCGTTTGCCCAATGCTTGTGCATTATCTCTATGGATCAATGATGAAAGTGCATCAACAGCTTCACCATTCAATAAAATATCAAGTTTAACCAATGTCGATTCGCGGAAACCAATAATATGATAATCAAAAGATGCATATCCTTTCGAAATACTTTTCAATTTATCGTAGAAATCAAAGACAATTTCAGCCATTGGCATTTCAAAAATAATTTCTACTCTATTGCCAAGCATAAACGTTTGATTTATCAGATTACCACGTTTATTAATACAAAGACTCATTATCGAACCAATAAAATCGGCACGTGTAATGATTGTTGCTTTGATATATGGTTCTTCAATATGGTCAATATAATTTGCTTCAGGTAGTTCGGCAGGATTATTAATTGTAAATGCGTCACCTTTTACAGGAAAACAGATATATGAAACGTTTGGAACCGTTGTTATAACGTTCATATTAAACTCTCTATCCAAACGTTCTTGGATAATTTCCATGTGCAATAAACCTAAGAATCCACAACGAAAGCCAAAGCCAAGTGCAGCTGACGATTCAGCCATAAACGTTAACGAAGCATCGTTCAATTGTAATTTATCCATTGCATCACGTAGATCTTCATAATCCTCGGTTTCAATTGGATAGATTCCAGCAAAAACCATAGGTTTCACTTCTTCAAATCCATCAATTGCAGCTAAACATGGGTTTTGAGCATTCGTAATTGTATCACCTACTTTTACTTCCTTCGATGTTTTAATTCCCGAAATGATATAACCAACATCTCCAGTATAAATGGTTTTACGGGGCTCCATAGCTAAGCGTAAAACGCCAACTTCGTCGGCAAGATATTCGTGTCCTGTATTAAAAAATTTAACCTTTTCGTTTTTCGAAATACTTCCCGATATAATTTTATAATACGCAATAATTCCTCTAAAAGGATTGAAAACGGAGTCAAAAATCAATGCTTGCAATGGAGCATTTGGTGTACCCTTTGGACTTGGAACTCGTTTTACAATGTTTTCCAAAATATTAAGTACTCCTAAACCAGTTTTTCCGCTCGCTTCTAGAATATCAGCTCTATCGCATCCAATTAATTCAATAATCTGATCTTTTACTTCTTCAGGCATGGCACTAGCTAAGTCCATTTTGTTCAAGATTGGAATTATTTCCAAATCGTGTTCCAAAGCCATATAAAGATTCGAAATAGTTTGAGCTTGAATACCTTGCGTTGCATCTACAATTAATAATGCTCCTTCACAAGCAGCAATCGAACGCGACACTTCGTACGAAAAGTCAACGTGTCCAGGCGTATCTATAAGGTTCAAAACGTATTTTTGTCCTTCGAGTTCATAATCCATTTGGATGGCATGACTTTTTATCGTTATTCCACGTTCACGCTCCAAATCCATATTATCCAAAACTTGAGCTTGAAGTTGCTTGCCAGTTACCGTGTTAGTATACTCTAAAAGTCTATCTGCCAGAGTACTTTTACCGTGATCAATATGTGCAATGATGCAAAAATTACGAATGTGTTCCATGAAATATTTTAAATTATTCGGATGCAAAGATACCTAAAAAATTGTAAGAAAAAATTCGAGCTAATTAGCTTCTATAGACGATTTTGGATTGCTTTTCCTATTTGTCAATGACATTGCATCATTTAAATTAAACAACATTGTAAATGTTGTAGCTCCACCCGACACATTATACTTCTGATGAGCAAATCCCAAGGTAAATTTCGAAATTTTAATTCCAGCACCATAGGTCATTCCAACTAAACCACCATTAGATGCCGATTTTAATTCGTTCTTTCGTTTTACATTATAGCCAAGATTGACATAAAATCTTTTCCCAATTAAAAATTCCGCTCCAAAAATTAAATGTCTGGTGAATTTGCTTGCGATATCACTGATCGAAAATCCCGACTTACTTGTGGTATCAGCCAAGTAAGCCACACTATTGTCTTGTAGAGTTGATTTATAGGAAAGATCGAATTTTTGAAGATGTCTGTAAGTAACGGAAAGACGAAAAGGAGCATGTTCAAACTTCTTGGTATATCCTAAGTCAATTTCGAAAGGCAATTTCTCGTTACTACCTTTATAATAGGGTTTTATTTGAAAACCAACATTTCGGGCAACTATCGAAACATTTGTATTTCTTAAACTATCATGGTATGTTAATCCAATATCACTTGCAATGGCATACGACGAATAATTTGCTAAATACGACATCACTGGTTTTGCCGAAATTCCCCATGTCAACCATTTAGTAATATCTTCTGATGCACCAAATGACAAAACATATTCACTAGCAATATCGGTTCCCAAATTATTTCCACTTTCGTCTCTAGTCGTAATTTTACCATAATTTATGATAACAAGATTTGCAACATAATTATATTTTTTAAACTTGTTTGCATAAGATGCATATCCATAACTGATGTCACTCAAGTCCATAAACAAAGCTCCCCAACCCGATCCGATATTATTTTTATATGTTGAATCAATTACCGAAGGATTAAAATATCCAATACCGGGATCACCACTATTCATTGAAACATTATACCCACCAGTTCCAGCAACTTTAGCTGATACAGGCATATTCAGAATTTCGTAAACACTACTTCCACCCATTTGCGAAAATGCAAATTGAACTGATAATATGGTGAATGTTACTATTATAAATCGCTTCAAACTGAGTGCGTTTTTATGAATTTTAATTTCTTCCAAAATTAGGTAAAATAATTCTTGATAATTAACGTTAATTGGTCGAAGATTATTTTAAGAATATTTTAATATTGTGATTTATAATTTTTGAGTAATTTTGCGACAGTAAAAAAGTATTGGTTTTAAAGCTAAAAAAGATGTTAAAAGTTAATGAATATTTCGATGGTAAAGTGAAATCAATCGCTTTAGAAAATTCTGATGGTGTAAGTACAGTAGGAGTTATTGCAGTTGGTGAATATGAATTTGGAACAACAACAAAAGAACATATGCATATCATTTCGGGCTCAATGGATGTTCTTTTACCAGAAAGTTTAACATGGAAAATGTATAGTGGTGGAGATATTTTTAAAGTTGAAAAAAACAAAAAATTTAAAGTTAAAGCTGCAGAACCAGTAGCATATTTATGTAAATATAAATAACAAACGATTCCATAAAAAAACCTCATTACGAAAATAATGAGGTTTTTTTATGGAATTTCAATTAGCTATTTCCCCCAATTTGATGGATCAACTCTCCATTGTTTCAATTCCCCAAACTGTAGTTCTGTTATATATTTTGTTTCTAATGCTAATTCGGCAAGGGCATTATAATTGCTTAATGTTATTAATCTAACATTTGCATTTTCAAAATTATCAATAGCTGTTTGAAAACCATACGTAAATATTGCTACCATTCCAAGAACTTCGCAACCAGCTGCACGTAAAGCTTCAACGGCTTTCAAGCTACTTCCGCCTGTCGAAATTAAGTCTTCAATAACAACAACCTTTTGACCAGGTTTCACTTCACCTTCAATAAGGTTTTCCATCCCATGACCTTTTGCTGCTGAACGAATGTAAATAAATGGATATTCCATTGCATCAGCAACCAATACTCCTTGAGCAATTGCTCCAGTGGCAACTCCAGCAATTATTTCTACTTCGGGAAATTCTTTTTTTACTACCTTTACGAATTCGTCACGGATGAGAGTTCTAACATCATGATATGAAAGGGTTACACGGTTATCACAATAAATAGGTGATTTCCAGCCCGATGCCCATGTAAAAGGATTTGAAGGTTGCAATTTTATAGCATTAACCTTTAAGAGTGATTGAGCAATTAATTTTGAAACGTCAGACATAGTATGTATAAAATTTATTTTGGAGAACGATACGTATTAATTACCGGCAAAGGTATAAATAATTCGTTGAATGTATATCCTTTCGAATCAGTCAAAGATATTTGCCTACTCATAAAAGCATTTGATGAAAACAGAACCCAAAAGGCAATTATAATTACCGATGAAAACCCAAAAACAGTTTTCGCAGAAATAACGAATTACTTTACTTTTATAGAAGCTGCTGGTGGAGTAGTAATAAATAATCAAGACGAATTATTACTGATATATAGATACCATAAATGGGATTTACCCAAAGGGAAACGCGAGAAAAACGAAAGTATTGAACAATGCGCATTACGTGAAGTTGAAGAAGAATGTGGAATTTCTGGACATACAATTATAAAACAATTACCATCATCATTTCACACCTATCACGACAAGAATAAATTATGTATAAAACAAACGTTCTGGTTTGAAATGAAATACAATGGAACTGCAATTTGCACTCCTCAACTCGAAGAAGACATCTCTCAAGCTATTTGGGTTAAAAAAAATGATTTATTAGGATTTTATGTTAATACTTATCCATCCGTTATTGATATCATAGAGCATGTTTTATAAAAATGATAGCATTTCCATTTTATAAAACGCCTTAGAAAGTTTCTTTATGGCTCCTTTTTTTGCTAATACAGCAGCTTTTAATGACGTATTCCATCAATGTTCTGCAATTTAGAATGCTTCTAAATATAAAACATAAAGCATAAAACATCAATACTTTATGAATTTCGAGAATAAGCTATTATTCTCATTTTATGCATTATAGCTATTTTTAGCGAAAAGTGCTGATTTCTAAAACAAAACGCAATATTATGTATCAATAAATTGTTTGTTGATAATTTTTGTTTGGAAATATCAAATATTGCATTTTTTAAATCTTGAAATGTTTGGAAGTATCATTTTATATGATAAATTTGCATTAACACATTTGTATTAATCCCTAAATAATTAAACGTATGAATAAAGCACAATTAATTGACGCAATCGCAGCAGAATCTACACTTACAAAAGCTGATTCAAAAAAAGCCCTTGATGCATTCATCAAATCAGTAGCAGTTTCACTTAAAAAAGGTGACAAAATTGCTCTCGTTGGTTTTGGATCTTTTGCAACTTCAACTCGTTCAGCAAGAACTGGTAGAAACCCACAAACAGGAAAAGCAATCAATATTGCAGCAAAAAAAGTTGTTCGTTTCAAAGCTGGTAGCGAACTTACCGAATCTGTAAAATAGTCTTAAAAAACTTATTAAAAAAGGGAATGTCGAATCGATATTCCCTTTTTTATTTATCACTATACGATTCTTTCCATTCTTAATATTTACTTAACATAAAGAATGTACTTTTGTTCAAAATCAAATTGGAATGAAAGTAATTTCTTATAAAAACATAGCTCTGATAATTGCAATGCTTGGAGTAATACTACAAAGCATTGCAATTATAGTGTTAGCCGTTTCCAAAAATTCAAACCACATTAATGAAGCCGTTTTACTTGTTTTAATAACCTTTGCTTTACTTTTTGCTACGAGTTACTATTTAATCATTTATTACATTCGTCGCAAGATTCAACCAATTTACAAGGCTATTCAAACAAGTTCGACATCAACCTTCGATAAATTCAATAAAGATGTTTACATAGAATCAAATATTATATCTTCAGTGAGTTCTGACGTTACAGATTGGATTCAAGACAAGAAAAAAGAAATTGATATTTTAAAGAAACAAGAAACGTATAGAAAGGATTATATTGGTAATGTTTCGCACGAACTAAAAACACCGATTTTTAACATTCAAGGCTATATTGAAACGCTTATCGATGGAGGATTGAATGATCCAAACATTAACACAAAATACCTAGAACGTGCATCTAAAGCTGTTGATCGAATGATTTCAATCGTAAAAGATTTAGAAACAATCTCAGGACTTGAGGCAGGTAATTTAACGTTATACTTTGAAAATTTTGATTTTTTAGCTTTATGCTCTGAGGTTATTGATGCACAAGATATGCTTGCAAAATCAAGAAATATCCAAGTTCAGGTTAAAACAAAAAACGACAATCCATTGTTTGTTAGTGCCGATAGGAAACGTATTGCACAAGTAATAACAAATTTAATAGTAAATTCGATAACATATGGAAAAGATGGAGGAACAACCACCATTGAATTTTATGATATGGAGTCAAGTATTTTGGTTGAAATTCGAGATAACGGAATTGGCATAGAGCAAGACGATTTGAAACGTATTTTTGAACGCTTTTATAGAGTAGACAAAAGTCGATCACGCAGCCAAGGAGGGACAGGTTTAGGTCTATCTATCGTGAAACACATCATTGAAGCACACAATCAAACCATCAACGTGAAAAGTGAACCTCAAAATGGCACTTCATTTACATTTACACTCGACAAAGCTCTTATAAAAAAATAACTATGGAAACTGAAACATTTAAAATCCTCATTGTTGATGATGAGCCAGATATTTTAGAATTTTTAAGTTACAATCTTAAGAAAGAAGGCTATTTAGTTTATACAGCATCGAATGGAGAACGAGCATTAGAAAAAGCAAAAGAATTTATACCTCATCTTATTTTACTTGATGTTATGATGCCAAAAATGGATGGCATTACAACTTGCGAAGAACTTAGAAAAATCCCCGAATTAACATCTTGTCTCATTGCATTTTTAACGGCTAGAAGCGAAGAATATTCGGAAATAGCTGGATTTTCGGTAGGTGCCGACGATTATATTGCCAAACCAATTAGGCCCAAGGTTTTAATTGCTCGAATACAAGCACTTTTAAAGCGATTTTCCACAAAACAACAAACCCAAACATCGACAGCAATACTAACTATCGACAACATAACCATAGATAAAGATCGACACATTGTAATTGTTGATGGAACTGAACTTCAGTTACCAAATAAAGAATTCAAATTATTACAATTATTGACATCAAAACCTGAACGTGTTTTCACCCGCGATGAAATATATAATGATGTTTGGGGAAGTGATGCTTTTGTTGGCGACCGAACAATCGATGTTCACATACGAAAACTTCGTGAAAAAATAGGTGATGAATATTTCGAAACCATCAAAGGAATTGGATATAAATTTACGCTCCGCTCTTAATATTTATGCTCGGAGGATGTGTGGGGGAATTTGACAAATACCATCACACAATGAATCTGCAAATTGTTGAATCTTACCTTTTACCATCATCTTTGCCATCATTCCTATTTCGAGCGACATCGTAATTTTTACTCTAGTATCATAAGCTCCAGCATTTTTAAGTTGAATCCAAATCGTTAATGCTTCTTTTGAGCTTTCAGTACCAATTTTAATAAGTTTTGGAGTTTCGCGCTCCAAATATTTCAAAGTAAAATTCCCCATCATACCGGCATTTATTGAACATTCCTCAGGGCTAACTTGCAAGTTTTTTTGATGTTCCGGTGGTAATAAACGTGTAAATTTCGTGAAATCAGATAAGAAGTTGAATAAATCAACATCAAGACAGGCATTTTTGCCAATTTTACTTTCTACTTTAAGTGACATATTTTAATTTAAAATAACGTTTATTTTAATCCGATAAATGCACACATTCGACCACTTTCAGAATTTTGTCGATGTGAATAAAAGAGTTCTGGTTCAGAATATGTATCGAAACCACAATCAGTCACAGAAGCCAAATTGGCTCTTAATAATTTTGAAATAATGACCTGATTAAGATCAAAAAACAATTTTCCATTACTTTCTTTAAAATATTCCGAACTGAAATAGTTTAAAAATTCTTTGCCAACTTCATAACTCGAACAACGAATCATTGGTCCAACATAAGCATGTATATTTTCTAGATCGGTATATTTCGATAACTGATCTAAAGCATTTTGTATTATTCCTAATTGTGTGCCTTTCCAACCGCAATGAATTGCACAAACAATAGAATTTTTATCGTCATGAAACAAAATAGAACCACAATCGGCAATTGTAATACAAAGCAGTTTATTCTTTTGAGTTGTTACTAAGCCATCACCATTACAAAATATTTTAAATGAATCAAGGTCGATATTATGAACAAGGTTTGAATGGGTTTGATTCAGATAAAAATCAACCATTGAAGGTGCTATTGTTTTAAATAAAAGTTCTCTATTTTTTGCAATTTTTGAAGCATCATCATTAGTATTTAATCCTATATTCAATCCTCCGTAACTTCCTTTACTATAACCTCCTATACGAGTTGAAAAACCGGCTGTTAATTCTGTATTTTCTAAAATAGAAAGCCATTTAATATCATTTTTTATAACAAAATCCATAATGTTGTGTAAATAAAGTAATCGAGACGACAAAAATACGACAAATGTCTTGTAAAAATGAATGAATTTTATAAATTTACAAATGATTTATTTAGGGGAGTACTATTTTTGATTGTCTTTAAATTACTAGAGTTTTGAAACTTTTAAAGGCTTTTGTAGTATACTATAAATAATAGTAAATCAGCCAATTTGATATTATTAAGCTATAAAATATTTTGCCATGGAAACAAAACGTAATCGACCATATCTAAAACTATTGTTTTTTGGTCTCATATTGCTCGTTCAATTTCGAAGTTATTCGCAAACTTCAGTTGGTATAAATACAACAACTCCAAACAAAAATGCTGTTCTGGAATTGAAATCTCCAAATAACAATCAAGGTATCTTGGTCCCTCGGTTATTAACGACTGAACGAACTGCAACAGCATTTCAAGGAAGTTTAACAACTGCTGAAAATGGGTTATTGGTTTATGACAGCAATGAAAATATATTTTACTATTGGAATTTTCCCGTGTGGCAAAAAGTTTCGAGTGGCGATATTCCAACCTTAGGTCAGGTTCTTTCAAGCAACAATGACGCTACAAATATTCGAATTATAAATCTTCAAGACCCATTAAATCTTCAAGATGCAGTTACGAAAAAATATGTTGATTTAGCGGACGCTGGTTTAATGACTCAAATCCAGATAATTAGAGATAGTGTAAAATTTATTGATGGCAGAATAAAATTAATCAGTGATAGCGTAAAAACTATATCAAATAATCTACAAATCATAAGAGATAGCGTAAAAAGAATGGATACGCTTATTACCAAACGTTTAGATAGTGTAATAAATACAGGTGGACTTCCAGTACAAACAGGAAATAGTGGTAAATTTTTAACAACAAACGGAATCAAAGCATCTTGGGTAGTTATTCCTCCAGACAACGATTCAGATCCAACAAATGAATTACAAAACCTTAATCAAGTTTTGACAATTGGGAATAATGCTGGAGGCAAAATAATAGCAGGTTTACCTTTACCAACGAACGATAGTGATGCAGTAAATAAAAAGTATGTTGATGATCAAAACAAAACACAAAACACCCAAATGCAAACCATTCGTGATAGTGTAAAGACGATAGATACTAAGGTTACAAATTTAGAAACTGTTGTTCAAACAACCCGTGATAGCATTAAATTAGTTGATAGTAAAGTTGAAATAATCAGAGATAGTGTGAAACTTGTCGATACTAAACTACAAGTAATTCGCGATAGTGTCAAAACAATCAACACAAACTTACAAACTACTAGAGATAGTGTTAAACTGGTAGATAGTAAGGTCGAAATAATTCGTGATAGTGTAAAAATTGTCGACATTAAACTACAAATAATTCGTGATAGTGTCAAAACAATCAACACAAACTTACAAACTACTAGAGATAGTGTTAAACTGGTAGATAGTAAGGTCGAAATAATTCGTGATAGTGTAAAAATTGTCGACACTAAACTACAAATAATTCGCGATAGTGTCAAAACCATCAACACAAACCTACAAACAACAAGAGATAGTATAAAAACTATTCAAAACCAAGTCACTAAAATCATTTCGAATCCTAATTTCAAATTAGCTCAAGGTAAAATTTTTGTGGGTGATGCTGATGACACAGCTCGTGCTCGTGCCGTAACGGGTGTTTTATCTATTGACAAAATGGGATCGACTACGCTAAATAATACAGGAGTTTCAGCAAACACCTATGGTTCAGCTACACAAGTACCAGTATTTGCCGTTGATGCTTCTGGTCGTATAACAAGTGTTACTAATACAACAATTACAGGCGCAGCTCCAACAGGAATTGCTGGAGGCGATTTAACTGGTAATTATCCTAATCCAACAATAGCAATAGATGCAGTTACTTCGGCTAAAATTGTTGATGGTACAATTACAAATGCAGATTTAAATAAACCGACTATTCCATTAAGTGGCTTTGGTGCAGCAACTGCAAATGTAGATTTAGGAACACACAAATTAATAAATGTTGTTGATCCAACATCAGACCAAGATGCTGCAACTAAAAAATATGTTGATGATCAAAATAAAAGCCAAAACACACAAATTCAAACAATTCGTGATAGCGTCAAAACAATCAATACAAACTTACAAACGACTAGAGATAGTGTGAAACTAGTAGATAGTAAGGTTGAAATAATTCGTGATAGTGTAAAAATTGTTGACACGAAACTACAAGTAATTCGTGATAGTGTAAAAACAATCAACACAAACTTACAAACGACTAGAGATAGTGTAAAACTAGTAAATAGTAAGGTTGAAATAATTCGTGATAGTGTAAAAATTGTTGACACTAAACTACAAGTAATTCGTGATAGTGTCAAAACCATTAATAACAACCTACAAACGACTAGAGATAGTATAAAAACGATTCAAAACCAAGTCACTAAAATCATTTCGAATCCTAATTTCAAATTAGCTCATGGTGAAATTTTTATAGGAGATGCTAATGACACAGCCAGAGCAAAAACTGTAACGGGTGTTCTTTCAATTGACGAAACGGGTTTAACGAAGCTAAATAATACAGGTGTTTCGGCAAATACCTATGGTTCAGCAACACAAGTACCAGTTTTTACAGTTGATGCCTCTGGTAGAATATCCAGTGTAACCAATACAACGATTACTGGTGCTGCTCCAACTGGAGCTGCCAGTGGCGATTTAACAGGCTCATACCCTAGCCCATCAATTGCTGCAAATGCGGTTACTTCTGCAAAAATTGTTGATGGAACAATTGCATCGGTTGATATTTCAAATAATGCTATTACAAATGTTCAATTAGCCCAAATGCCAACTCAAACAATTAAAGGTAATAATACTGCTGGAACTGCAAATGTGTCAGATCTTTCTTCTGCGCAAGTTAAAACAATGCTCGGTTTGTCAGGGACAAATGGCGGTGATGTTTCAATTGCAGGCGAAAATTACCTTTCAATTTTAGGTCAAGCAATAACTGTAAAACCAATAACTCTATCAGGAACAAATGTATCAGGGATATTAACAGTTCCAAATGGTGGATCTGGAGCATCAACACTTACAGGTTATCTTAAAGGGAATGGCGCAAGTGCATTTACAGCTATTGGAAGCATTCCTTGGTCAGATATAAATACAAAACCAACAACATTAATTGGTTATGGAATAACTGACGCAGTAAATTCCGGTAGAACGATTGTCACAAATGCCCCTTTAAGTGGAGGTGGAGATTTAACTACAGATAGAACATTACAAATTTCAAAATCTGACGCAACGACTGATGGATATTTAAGTTCCACAGATTGGAATATATTCAAAAACAAACAAGGAGCCATAACTCTTACAACCCTGGGAAATAATGGTACAGCAAGTTTAATTGGAAATACACTAAATATACCAAACTACACTTTAGTTGGTTTAGGAGGAATTAGTTTAACTAGCTTATCTGCAAGTTCACCAATAAATTATGATAATACTACTGGTGCTGTTACAATTGATCAAGCAAATGGATCAACTGCTGGTTACTTAAGCTCAGCAGATTGGAATATATTTAATAGTAAACAAGGTTTAATAACTACTGGAGCTGGTACAGAATATTACCGTGGTGATAAAACATGGGCAACATTAAATACGACAGCAGTTACTGAAGGTGGTAATTTATATTTTACGGATGCTAGAGTATTAACTGCTCCATTAACTTTATTTTCTTCTACTACAGGTACTATCACAGCAGCAGATAATGTTTTAACTGCTATTCAAAAATTGAATGGGAATATTGCTGCTGCAACAGCTGGAAGTGTTAGTTCAATAACAGGTACCGCAAATCAAATAATAGCTTCTGCAGCAACGGGAGCTGTAACACTATCACTGCCACAATCAATCAATACAACAAATTCTCCAACATTTGCTGGTTTGACATTATCGGGGACATCAAATCAATTGGTACTACAAAATAGTGGACCTACAGGAACATTATCGTGGACACCAACGGCTATTAGAACTATAACCTTTCCTGATGCCACAGGTACCGTTGCGTTAATCTCAGACTTAGCAACCAAGCAAGCAACTGGTAATTACATAACTG